>ERZ507086.240-NODE-240-length-33926-cov-5.214106_pt1 | contig 33926 bp, 30 predicted proteins | sample MGYA00512292_ERZ507086 | MGnify/ENA metagenome assembly ERZ507086
ACTGAGTTTGCGCTGTATCTGTGGTCAGGTATCCACTCCTACCTAAAGTAGCAGGCATGAACGAAAGTTCATGCGGAGTTTGGAAGCCCCGTCTATATTCGCGAAAGCGGATTAGGCGGGGAGGGTTCACATGAGGGAGCACTCAGTATTTAAGCGGATTTCAAATGCCGTAAATACTTCGTTGTGTAGTTTGTACAAAATATTTTTTGCAATTTGGTTTATCACATTCTCATGTTTAATATGCAGGATTTTTTCAAAACGGGACGCTTTTTGTGAAAAAAATAAAAAAAATACATACAATTTTTTTTCCAAAAATTCTGCATATTAAAAACAAAAAGGAACCATAAGACTATAGAAAAAAATACAGAAAAGAGATAAAAAAATGCATACAAAAAACGACCAAAAAGAATTTTCCAAAGAATCAATCGACATATACCTTAAAAAGCTATCCAAAGTCTACAAAAAACTCAGCGCCGGCCGTATGCCAGCAGAAATTATACTCGTCGGAGGTTCTGCGATTGCGGTCAACTATTCTTTCCGCCAAAGCAGCACTGATATTGATGCAATCATCCAGGCACCCGACGTAATGCGTGATGCGATTTGCCGGATTCGTGATGAAGAAAATCTGCCAAATGATTGGATTAACAGCGATTTTACAAAAACAGTGTCTTTTTCGCCGATGCTGCGGCTATACTCCAAGCATTACCGGACATTTTCCAATATTGTTGAAATCAGAACGATAACAGGCGCTTTTTTGATTGCGATGAAAATGCGAAGTGGCAGAATATACAAGCATGACCTTTCTGACATCATCGGAATCCTTATTGAGGAAAACGAAAAGAGAGAAAGTCCAATCAATATTACCGAAATCCGCGATGCATGCGAAAAACTTTACGGAGAAACCGGATACGATACGATGCCAGCAGCATCAAGAAAATTAATAGAGAACACCGTCAATTTAAACATCCAAGAACTGCGTCATCTATACCGGCAACAAACCGAAACGGAGGCTGAAAACTGCCGTTTGCTGGTTCAGTTTGAGGCAGAAAATCCAGGCACGTTAAGCAGTGAAAACCTAACGGAAATTGTAGAAAATCTAAGACAAAGTTAATCAGAAAAGGTGATTGACCGACGGACAACCAAAGGTTGACCGTGGCTTCTTCGCGAGGCCAAATTCGCCTCGCAGGACTAACACTATCCCTCTATCTCCTGTTATCGACGTGCGAATAGCACGCGTTTGGTACTAGCAAGCGAAGCTTGCTGTATCACGGAGATTGCTTTTCTGCGCTTATATCCGACGGACAACTAAATACGCAAATCTAAGTGATTCGTATTTAGATTGATAACTCGCCGGCTTTGCCGGACTCGTTACCAGATTCACTACGTTCAATGGCCACGGTTTTACGCGCCATTGTGATAATGTTAAGTATAAGGATGGTGAGTACTATGTATTTTATAGAATTATAAGTAAATATCCAAACGTTCTTACAGGAGGCAATCTTGCAGACGTTCTTTTTGCGGCAGAGAAAAAGAAATCAGAGCAGAATTAAAATAAGGAGCCAGACCGGCATAGCCGTGCTGACTCCTTCCAATTATTTTTCAGATATACTCCCCTTTTACATGTCCCTCCAACACGCCTTCTTCCTGCAACTTTTCCATCCAATACTCCACCTGTTCTTTTACAATATTTGCAATTTTGTGTCCAGGGTCTTTTTCCAGGATATACTGGTAGTCATACGGCTGGCAGAACCATTCGTCCAGAACATCAATCTGGATATCGCTTCCGTCTTTTGGTATCGTCACAGAAAATGAAATGTCAATATCGTTTAGACCTCTCTTTTTCTTAACATCCTTGAAATTAATTCCACGGCAGAAATGCCATCGGTCTTTTGCATAGTCGGTGAACCCAAATTCTCGCATTTTTGCATCATCAAAGATATGCGCCTTAATTTTTGAATTTACTCCATGACTATTTAGCTCCACATTCTCATCTTCAGCCTCGGTTCCTTTGGCTGCTTCATGCTCTGCCGCTTCCTTTGCCTCTGCTCTTTTTCCTGCTTCTTTTTTAAGTTCTTTTTCTTCTTCCTGGTATCCGCTCTCAGAGTTCTCAGTCATTCCGTCGTGTCTACCGGCATCTTTCTTTTCTCTGCGTTCTCTTTGTCGTCCCATTCTTGCCAGCGCTTCTGACGCAGTATGCGAATTTGCCGCCGCAGCTTCATGAAATTCTTTTATTAGTATTTTTCGTTCTTCTTCTGCCTGCTCGATATCAATTTCAAAGAACTCAGCAACGATTTCTTCCGTGTTAATATCACCCTGTACAATCCCTTTATCCTCCAGGAATTTCAAAAACTTAAGACAAAGTTCTCTTTCAGGTTTCGTGTTTATCAATTTTTCAAACATCGGTGTATATGCCATTTTTTTGCTCCTTTCTTTGTAGATATTTTTGTTTTGCAAATTTAATATGCAAGATTTTTCGCAAGAGAAATACATTTCGTATTCACACAAATGCATATAATATAGTAAGCATCGCTATAACCCACCACTGCCAAGTGGTTATAGGGTACCCTATGCTACACATAATAGTACTCTCCAATATCAAAGCCAAATAACCAAGAACTGTTTTCATCTTATTCAGCGCAGGATACCCCATCCGACGAAGAAGCAATATTTCTTGTTTCATAATCGTGTGGGGAGGAATACGCGGTTTTGTATTCCTCCTGCTTCCTCCTTTTAATTAATATGCCTGATTTTTACAAAAAAAGTAAAATTTTCTACGAATTTTTTTATATTGGTCTGTTTGTCGTCTTCCTCTGCACAGATAAATCCGGCAGTATCCAACTCTGTCCTTCCATGAAGCCAAACCAAAAGAACCTGACTCACGGACGGCTTTTTGTCGGCCGTGGATTTCCCGTTTCCGTTAACCTTACTTTTTCTTTCCTCCCATTTTTTCGTGCACTTCATCCAGATACATCCCGAAAATACGTCTTCTCATTTCTATATCCATCATCGCCCGGGCAAACTCTATCCTGTCTTCCTTCTCTTTTTTACTCAATCCCTCAACTTCCGAACTATTACCAATTCCATAAAGGTTTTTTAACTCCTGCACGAAAATTGCTTCTATTTTGTTATAATACACAGTCGCAAAATCGCACTCTTCATTCTGCTTTGCCGCATTTTTCAGCTGTTCATCAGCCATCAGCTGTTCCTTGATATTTTTGATATATGGAATCAGTGCTTTACTGTCCAGCTTCAGCCCGATTTTATTATTCAATTCTTCAATAATATTTGACAAAAAGTCATCCTGCTCTACAGTCTCGCCGCCGGTGCCGCTTCCCGTTCCGTTTACATCATCACCATTTGCCAGGATTTCCCGGGTTGTCTCCTTTCCTCCAACCTGGTTCACATCATCAATCACCAGCATATCATCAGCGTGATTGTCGTTAAATTCACGTTCTTCAGCTCCCATCACAGATTTGTATGCATTCAGGAATACATATCTCTTATGCAGCTCAACATCTTTCATCTCTGTATTCATAGAGACCCCGACGTATATTTTTAAGAATTTTTTATTCTGTTTCTGATAATGCCAGCACTGCTACCGGCCGCCTCAATACGTTTTGTTAATCCAGTGAACGCACCTGAGATATATACTCTGTCACTTGATGTTTTTTCGTTTTTCAGAATCATCCTGCTCGCTTTGTCTACTTCTTCGGCAATCAGCACGCCTGACGCCGTCAGCTCGCTGTTGATTTTCAATAAATCATCCAGGCTTGCAGGCTCTGCCAGGGTTGTGGTTGTGTAGAATGGCGCGAATGCGTCAATCATATCACTGCATGTGTTTTTGAAATCAATAATGACCGGTTTTTTAACATACGGACGACATGGCCTGTTCAGGCGTGATAATGTCTGTACAGCGTTTACACCGTTCAAAGATTTCATAATGTACATTCCGCAAAGCTTTGGCTGGTCAAATCCTGTCTGATATTTATCTGCTACAACCAGAATGCCGTATTCGTCAGTATCAAACATTGCTGCCGTCTTGCTTTCTGGAAAGCCATTCATCTTTGCTTCCGTATATTCTTCGCCATCAATAACCACAGAGCCGGAAAAGGCAACCAGTGCTTTCACATTAATCCCGCGTTTTTTCAACTTTTTATCTAATTTTTTCTTTATTTTTACCGCTTCTTCTCTTGATGCACACAAAATCATCGCCTTACCGTGACCGTCAAGCTGGCATTTTACACGAGACATGAAATTGTCAATAATGATATTCAGTCGCTGGTCAATGTTAGTATCGTTAAGGCTTACCATTTTTGTGATGTCTCTTTTCGTATCTCTTTTATTACATACCGGGTCTGAATTGCCAACCTTTCTTATATGGTAATATGTCTGATACTCAATGTATGCCTGGAATACGTCCAGGATATATCCCTCGCTGCATGCCTGCTTCATTGAATATGTATGGAATGCTGCAAACTTGCCATCCGGTGTCTGTACTCCGAATGTTTCAAGAGTTTTCGGTTTTGGTGTTGCGGTGAATGCAAACATCGCCACATTTGCCTGCCTGCCGGTCTGTCTCATATTTTCAGTTACGGCATCTTCTATATCTTCCACATCAACACCGAGATTAAGCGCTTTCTTTACCGCTTTCAGGTCTTCGCCAGATGTTGAAGAATGCGCTTCATCAATAATGACGCCGAAGCTTTTACTTTTCATATATCCGATTTCATCAGCGATATACGGGAATTTCTGGATAGTCGTAATGATGATTTTTGCATTGCTCGCCAGAGCATCTTTCAGGTCAGCCGATGTACAGCCGCGTCCAAGTGCTTTCACAAAGCCTTCGCAATGTTCAAGTCTCATAATCGCCTGCTGTAATTGCCGGTCTACTGTTCTCCTGTCTGTCATAATAATGATTTTATCAAAAACAGCAATTGCCCTTGCCCCGTCGTATACGTGAAGTGACGCCAGGCGGTATGCCAGCCAGGAAATCTCATTTGTCTTTCCGGAACCGGTAGAGTGCTGGATGAGATAGTCTTTCTTGGTTCGGTTCTTTTTTACTGCTTCAATCAGTCTTTCCACGCAGTCAATCTGATGAAAGCGCGGGAAAATCAGCAAGCTATTATTATCAACATATATATAATTTGCAATCAGATTCAACACCGTATCCGGCAGCATGATATAATCATACATATAATGTACCGGGAATTCGTTTTTGCAGACAGGGTTTCCAGCCTCCGCATCAATACCTGTTCCGGTTCCCTGATTGAACGGCAGGAAGACAGTGTCTTTACCGTTGATATATGTTGACATATAAACTTCGTTTTCATCCATCGCAAAATTAACGACAGCACCGGTCATCACGTCAAATATTTTTGTATTTTTGTTTCTGGCATTCTTATACTGATTAATTGCGAATCTGTAATTCTGGCCTGATGGGGTATATTTAAGCTCCATTGTCACAATTGCAATGCCATTCAAAAACAGCACCAAATCCACCCGCTCAGTCTGAGAAACCCATACTTCTTCCATCACTGAAAAAATATTACTCTTGTAATTTTCAACCATTTTTTCATTCATATTTGAAGCCGGCTTTGCATACATCAATTTGATACCTATCCCGTCAATGCAGACTCCATGCTTCAACACATAATTCTTACCTCGTTTCAACATTTCATCATTTGCCGCCCTGATGACAGTCTCCATAACATCCGGGTGTCTTTTTTGAAGTTTTTTTAACTCGTCTTTTTGTGTGCTCTCCAAAAATCTCTTCAGACAGTCTCTATCAACCGCAAATGTTTTGTCATATGTATTTTTTCTGTATTCGTAACCAGCAACCATCAGTTTTTCAATTATATGCTGCTGAAAATCGTGTTCTTTATTTCCTCTCATTTTTATGCATTCCTTTCTATATTTCAGGCGGGCCGGAGGCTCGCATATCTCCACGTTGTTCTATGCATGTAATATGCAAAAAAGAGAAAATAAAGCGATTTTTTTGCGGATTTCTGGAGAGATGGCGAAAAAAACAAAGGAATATGCAGCCGACAGCAAAACGCAACGGGAGTATGCAGGGCTTCGCGCCCCGCAAGCACCCCCGCCAGGCTTGCAGCCAGCCCTGCAGGCAATACAGTTACGCCAAACATTCCGCGGCAGCCGGCAAGCTCACCTCCGCGTCAGCCGGCAATAATCTTTTGCCATCCATCTTCTTCTTTGCAGAGCAAATCTCAGCCTTCAAATATCCAACAACCTTCATTCCGGCTCGTCCGGTCAACACTCACCCGCCGCCCATCTTTCTATATCGGCACTCTCATAACTTTCCTTCATCCAATACACAGCAACAGCCGGCAGGTGAAACCTGCCGGCTGCCAATACACTCCCCCTCTTCACTTCTTTTCTTTTGAGTTTTTGTGAATGTTTTTCTTTTTTTTAAAAAACGCCGCAATTTCTTGCGGCGCCTTTGTTTTATGGCTATTATTTTAAAACGACTTTTAACATAATACTATTAAAAGGAGTTTCTTTTTCTTTCAATATTTCTATTGGAGTCCACTGTTTTTCTTGCCAATTGTATAGTTCCGGAATTTTGTCACCAACATTATGATTGTCAATTTTGATAATAGACGGAGCAAGAGTTTCAATCCTTTTAGCTATAATAAAAAATCCAACTAGAACATCATTTTTATATACATAGTTGATGATAATAGTATAAGGCATCTCATATTTTACGTCATTTTGAATATATTCAAAACAATATCCTAATTTTATATTTTTTATATTTGATGATTCATTGAAAGCCGATAAAATTTCGTCTATATTTTGAACGTTAAAATCGCAAATATCAATTTCATATCCAAAAGCTTGTGCAGTAGATGTTATCAGATTAGATAATTCATCCAAGTTGCAAATTTTATGCAATGAACGTATTGTAAAAATCTGTGAAAGTGTTAAATTTTCAACATCTCTATCATAAAAAGAAGACATCAATTCCTTTACAGTTATATTCTTTTCTTTGTCCATTCCCTTCTCACCTCCTTTCTCATTTCAAACACAACCGCAGGAGCCAAGCCCCTGCGGCATTTTCTGGTTACAATATCAATATGCTGAAATTTTGTTTTGCGAAGACAAGATAGCGATTATTTTTCACACCCTCTTCTTCCCTGTCACATAATCAAAAATCAAACTCTTTTTATACTCTTTCAGCCACTCCAGCTGCTGTCTTCTTTTCTGCACTCTGTTGTCTATATTTTTACATTTTTCGTCAAGGTAATCGGCAATCTGCTGTTGCTCGGCGAGCGGCGGAACAGGAACTTTAATTTTTAAAAGATTAGTTGATGAAATACGAAGTCTTATTTCAAGGATACCATTTGCAAATCTACGGCATTCATTCTGAAACGCGCGAACAGCGAAAATATAATTAAAATATCTGATATCATTATTTGGCTTTGCTTTAAAAATATAATAAGCCGGGCTTACGCAACCTTTATATTGAGAAATACCGGAAGAACCGATGATAATGTTCATACTGTTTGTAATCAGTGTATTTGGATATGCAAGTTTATATTGTGTTAAGTCAGTCTTAGATATATTTCCGACTTTTCCTTTTTCTTCATAAGGGATAACCCCTTTGTCTTTCATTAGAGATAAGATTTGAGTTTCTTTTCCCGTATAATTTCTTTCACTGATTTCGTCAATACAAAACTGTAAGCGGTTGATATCCCAATCAAACGGAATATCTTCCCCAATCCACTCAACCCCGGAATCTTTCATCGCTCTTTCGGGCTCGCCTTTTTTACAAATTCCTTTCGTCACTGTTTTTGTTATTAATGCCTTTTTATATTTTTCCAAATCCTCAATCTGCCGGCTGACGGCATCAATCGTGCGGTCAAGAATGTTGCATTTTGTATCCAGGAAATCAGCGATTCGCTGCTGCTCGGGGAGGGGAGGGAGGGGGATATATTGATTTAAAACAATTCCAGTATTTGTCCTTGGCATTTTAACACCATAAGTTGTATTATCAACTTCGTTTATGAATTTCGGATTTCTTAAACAATGTTTTAAAAATCTCATGTCTCCATAAAAATAATCAAATTCTAAAAACTCATTTGTGCAATATCCATCAAATGGGGCAATAATCACTTTTGCCAAATATGGTCTTAATTTGCTAAATAGCAGCGCACCTTTTTTGCAAACTTTTTGAATTGATTCTGTATATTCTGTATCTGTTGTATTAATTACATCTGAATAACTTATGACATTTTCTAAGCCTATATATTTATTATTTTCGGGATGCATTAAAGATGTTTTTCCATATTCGTGGCAAATATATTTTAACTTATTTACCTTCCACCCTTTCGGAATCGCCCCAATCCATTCAACTCCCGAATCTTTATACCCCGCCATATTGCCGGCAATTTCTTTTTTCTCCTCTTTTGCCCCTCTCAGCAGCCTTTCAACCTTCGCCGCTCTTCCATTTGCTCCCGGCAGCCACTGCTTTCCGCTGTTGTTTAAAAAAACATTTTCACGCATCCGCTCCGGCTGAAATCTGTTCTGTTTCCGATTTGTGTAATTCTGATTTTTTTTCGACATATTTTTATCTCCTTATTTTTTTCTTTGTTTTTTAGATGTAATCAATATGCCGAAAAAACAAGGAATGCGAATTTTTTTGCGGTTTTTTTTATCACCCTTGCGGGCTTCTCGCCCGGTCTCCGTTCCGTTCCTGTCTCCGTAAATTCGACGTCCCCCGGACGTCGTGCGACCCCGGCAGCATTGCATGCTGCCCCGCCGCGAAACTTCATTTCGTCTTTGCAGGCAAAAAAATAAGAGCCGGATTTTATCCGGCTCTGCAATGTAGAGCAAAATAAATTTGTTTTATGATAATTTCAAACTTTTTTATGCACTTAATTGTGCGTTGACTTTGTTAGATAGAAATTCTTGGAATTCTGTTTTTAAATCAGGATTACTCATCCATATTTTTAATTTCTTTGTCTCAAAGTCAACTTCAACGATAACTTCAGAATTATTGAATTTACCAGAAAATACACATACTTGAAGATTTTGTCGTTTATTTAAGACTGTAATTGTTTCTATATTGAAAAACTGTTCTTTGCATTGTTTGGAATCATATGTAATATTTTCTGATATTAATTTTGATAAAATAAAGCCTTGCATATTGTGAAAGATATTACATACTTCAATTGGAGTTATATTAACTATTTTGTACACAAATATGTCAAATATAACTGGCTCAGTTAATGGTAATTCATGAAATCCACTACTATCTTGCATGTATTGTAGTAGAAAAAAATGTGAAAATATATTATTCATTTTGCCTCCTATTTATTTTTACTCTACATCATTAATATGCTTAAAAAGTTATTTTAAAAGATGTATTGCATGCTTATTTCCCGCCGCAGGCGCGCCCCATACCACCACGCGAAACGAAGTTTCGCCCGCAGTCCAGGCTGCAAGCCTGGCTAGGGTGCGGGGCGAGAAGCCCCGCTTCTTTCTCCCTGCTTCTTTTTACTCAAACAGCTCTTCCAGGTCTTTCCCAATATCGCCCTGGCTTTCCATAATCTTCGCCTGCAGCGCTTCCATCGTCTCCGGTCTCTGATATTTGAAGAAATATCTGGTAAACGGAATCTCCGCCCCAGTCTTTACAGTGCCCTTTTTCGCATCCTCCTCAAAGAACCAAACTGCATCCGGAATATGCGGCAGCACCTCCCGCGCCATATACTCTTCAATCGTGTCAGTGCCCTTCACAATCTCTGTATCTTTTGTCTCCGGGTCATACTCAATGTTACCTTTCTTGTCAGTCTGCACTAATGCGTTTTCGTCCCTCTGAGACAGCCCGCCTGCCAGCTTCAAAAGTCCTTTGGCATCAAGACACGCTTTCCCGTTCACCCTCGGCAGCAGGTTTTTTAGTACCGGCATGAACCCGTCTCTGCAGTTCCATACAGTATCAGACACTGCCCCAGTAAGATTTTTCAGCAGTTCATCATAAACCATTTTTCCGGCTTCGTATTTGTCTAATATTTTTTCTTCTTTTTTTGTTAATTTCTCTCCGTTCTCAAGTTTCTCATTCAGCTTTACTACTTTGCTTTCATCATACAGTGAAGTAAAGCATCCTGCAGCTTTCGCTGCCTCAATACGGTCTTCCGTAATCATATAATTTCGTTTCATCGGCTGCATGATAGTATACTCACGATAAATAAACTCAGCATTGTCAAAAATCTTGCAGTGCTCATTTTCCTCAAAATTGACATACAGCTCCAGGATTTTCTCGCGGTCTTCGCGTGTAATCTCGTTCTTCTTCATCCCGAGCGGCTTTCTCAACGGATGGCAGATGCCAGACGCATCAATCAGCTGAATCTTTCCTTTTCTTTTTTCGCTTTTGTTTTTGGTCAGGATATTCACATATGTACCGATGCCGGTATTGTAGAATGAATCCGGGCTCAACGCCACAATCGCCTCAATGTAATCATGCTCCAGTAGCCATCTTCTAATCTGAGACTCTCCGGAGGTAGTGCCGCCGGTAAACAGCGGGGAGCCGTTAGTAATGATTGCCGCACGTCCATCTTTCGGGTTGATTTTATCAAGCGCGCGCTGAATGAATAACAGCTGCATGTCACCTTTACCCGGCAGACCGCCTTCATAGTGTTCACCGCTTTCATACTGTCTGATTACTGCTTCTTCTGTTCCCTCCGGTGCATCCTTACCGCCCCAGGCAGCCCCGAACGGCGGATTCTCAATCACGAACCGGACAGTCTTTTCTTCTTCAAATCTGTCAACCTTAAGGGAATCCCCCAGCTGGATATTATCAGCATCCTGACCGCGGATAAGCATTTCGGCTTTGCAGATAGCATAAGATTCCGGGTTGATTTCCTGACCGTACAGATATACATCAGCTTCCGGGTTCATATGCAGGATAAAATTCTGGCTTGTTGACAGCATACCGCCAGTACCGCAGGCCTGGTCTAATACTTTCACCACACGCCCCGGCTGCATCAGGTCTTCACAGCCTTCAGCACAAATCAAACTTACAAGCAGTTTCACAATATCCCTGCCGGTGTAGTGGTCACCCGCTTCGGCATTTTCAGAGAATCGGCGAATCAGGTCTTCAAAAATATATCCCATCTTAATGGAATCAACCTTTTCCGGATTCAGGTCAATTTCTGAAAAAGCTTTGATTACTGTAAATAATCTATCGCTTTTTGCCATCTTTGCAATCTGTTTATCAAACTCCAGGCTCTGTAGAATCTCTTTTACATTCCCGGAAAACTTATCAATATATGACCGGAAATTTTCAGCCAGGTTATCAGGCTCATCAAGCAGTGTTTTTAAAGTAAAATCACTTAAGTTAAAATATCCCACACCGGTCTCTTTAAACAGCACCTCATCCGGGCAGCCCTCACCAAAAATCTTTGCGATTTCTTGAGTTCTGTCTTTGGTCTTGACTAACGCACACTCAAACCTTCTGATAATAGTCATCGGAATGATAACATCTTTATATTTGTCAGACTGATAAGTCCCCCTCAGCTTATTTGCAATATTCCAGATAAAATTAACTTCAGCAGTTACATCAACCGGGTTGTCATCATAATCCGCAATCACCTTCAGCATCTTTGTTTTTTCCATTATTTTTTCTCCTTTTCTTTCGCGCCTCCGGCGCACTTATTTTCTTTGCACATAATCAATATACCGAACTTTTCCCGCGGTCAGATTATTTTTGCGGATTTTTTTACACCTATTTTTTCGCCCTCCAAAAAAAAGAAGAGCCGAAGGCTCTTCCTTACACAAAATATACAAGCAACACCACGTAATGTATCACTTGGTCAGCGACATATCCAATTTTCTTATACCTCTCTTTCGCCGCATCCACTACGATATGGACGCCAAGCAGCACAAATAGCTGCCATGTGAACCCGAACGCCAGATAGAACGGCAGACAATACAGCAGGCAATGCACCAACAAGTGGTACCAATTTTCTCCTTTCGTCTTCGCGATAAAATCAATCTGGAGGACATAATCCCCGACCAGGTGGCACATCACCAATCTGAACACGGTTTCGCAAATTTTTTGGCTTGGCATTTTTTTACTCCTTTCTTGTTTTTATTTTACATACTCCAATATGCAGAAAAATTACAAAGACGTGAATTGCGTATTTTTTTACGGATTGTTTTCGTGAAAATTCAGCATATTATTTACAGCTTATACATTTGAATGCTATATATAAATATAGTATAATAAATACATAAGAAATAAAACTTAAGGAGGGTAAATATATGTATAAGAAACGTAAATATTTATATGCGCTGTTCGCGTTCATGATTGCAGCGCTCATCTGTATCCCACAGGCATTACAGATGCGAACGCAGGCGGCAGCCAAGAAACCTGGAACTGTGAAGCTGTCAAGCATTAAGGCTGTTGATTACAATAAAATCAACATCAAGTGGAAGAAGACTTCCGGGGCTACAAATTACATCGTATATTATAAAAAAGCCGGCAGTGGTAAATGGGTTAAAGTGAAAACACTAGACAGTAAAAAATCCAGTTATACTCACACATCTTCCAGCAAATATCCAATTGTTGTAGGCAAAAAGTATCAGTATACGGTCAAAGCTTATAATAAAAAGACGAGAAAGTCTGGCAGATATAATACAAAAGGACTGACCGTAACAGCATCATTAAAGATGGTAACCGGGATTGAAGCTAAGATTGAAGGAACAACAGTCAAACTTACATGGAATAAAGTAAGCGGTGCAGACAAATATGCTATTTATTCCAAAATCAAAGCAGACGACAAATGGAGTAAGATTATCACAGTCAAAGATACTTCATCTTTCGTTGACGTAAATCCATGCATAGACTGCACAAACTATTATTCTGTAAGAGGTTATTCCAGCAGCACTAAGACATATGGAGTTATGAATAAAACGGGAGTAAGTATTTATGTAAAAGACAGCGATGAAGTCAGACCAACAATAACACCAGAACCAACAAATACTCCTGACCCGGATGATGAAGTTGACCATGCTACACCAGAACAGAAAGCGCAGGAAGTATTCAAGCTTGTGAATACAGAAAGAATGAAAGCTGGATTACAGCCGTATAAGTATGATTTAAGACTTGAAAAAGCCGCGATGGTAAGGGCTAAGGAAATTGCGGTTAAGTTTTCGCATGAAAGACCAGATGGAACATCTTGCGGAACAGCTGTTACGCAAGCTGGAGCTGGAAGTCCTACTGACGAGAATATCGGAATGGGTACATCAAGTGCAGCAGAGGTTATGAAAGCTTGGATGGATAGTCTTGGACATAAAATTGCGATTTTATCAAAAAATAACACTCATATTGGGGTTGGCTATTATAAAGGACATTGGGTTCAGACGTTTTCTGATAATCCAGATAAAAAATGTACTTTTACAATTAATGCTAATGGAGGAGTATTTAGTGATGGGACATCAATAAAGCTGTTCACATTTCCATTTAAGCAAGCTCATATCAGTCTTTATGATACATTTCCAACACCAACACGTAGCGGATATAAATTTGATGGGTGGGTTACTGAATATAATGAAAAATACCATTATATGACAGCAACCAATAATGAAAAATTGACCGCAACATGGATTCCAAACAACTGAATATTTAAGATAAAAACAAAAAAAAGTGGGTGGTCTAATACCACCCTCTTTTTTGTTTATCTTATATTTTTTGTTTAAGTCTTTTCTTTTTCTTTGATTTATTATGCAGAATGAATCCACAGCTTATAATGCTAAGTCCAGCAAATCCAATAAATCCATATTTCCATCTGCCATCATCGCCAGTCATCGGCATACCAAACAACTGGTTGTTGGTAATCTCATAAGTGCATTCGTAGAAATACCATTTACCGGTATAATTGATGTCTTCTTTAGCTGTCGAAAACTTTACGTTTTTGTATCTTAAAGCTTCATTAAACGTCATCGTAAACGGAAGCGTTACTTTGATTTTTTCTTTCATGAGTCCCATTCCTGGCTTGGTCTTAATTTCTGTAATTTCATATTCGCCTTGGTCGAGGTTATCAAAGAATACTTCACCATTTGCATCAGTATGCCGCACTGTGGTTTCCCCCTCTTTTAATAGTCTCTTGAAATTTGGGTGCATTTTGTTTGTTGGCGTAATTGCCTGCTTTACAAATTTCAATTCAAATTCAACGCCAGCAATCGGAGTAGAACCATCAGGTTCATATTTTTTAATATTAATACGACAGCGCTCATATTCTTCGTACCACGGTTTCATTTGATTTGCATAGGTAAGTGTAAAATCAGCATCTTTTGTTGTCGCAATACCAACAGGCTCTGTTTCTACCACATATTCTGCCGGAGCGTCAATTTCTGTTATCTGGAGATATCCTCCAATCGGAATTACGATGTTTCCATCATACTTAAAAAAGTCATCACTTCTATTATTTGCATCAAGATGGTTATTATCCATTCGGACATGTCCACTTTCATCAGATTTCAAGTACCATGTTCTTACTAAATCACTTTCATTTGCACTATTTGCATCAAAATATTGTACTTTAAATACCGCTCCAACAACAGGTTCTCCTTTAACGCCAAGCTTTTCAATGTCAAGACTGTCATCACAGAAAAGCGGTTCGTTTACAAACGGTATTTCAAATGTTTGTCCTGCATCGTCTGGCATCGTAACGGACTGTGTTTTAGAGCCTTTATATACGGAATGATAATTCGGCGCTTTTGTTTCTACAATATAGTATGTTGTCTGAACTTTTTCTATCCAGTCTTTAGCCGGTATCAGCACATTACCCTTCATATCAACTACTGCATCAGAGTGACGTGGAATACTGTTATCAGGAAGCGTTACCGTATTTGTATATCCACCCTGATTAGTTGTCAATGTTGCATTGAATGACGCGTCACGGCTGGATGTTATTCTGTATTCTGCACCTTCAAGCGTATAGCTCTTTAAATTCATAATGTCGTCAGGTGCCTTTGATGTCTTTTTGATATACAGTCCACCTGTCGGAGGCGTGATTGGCGGTGTGACTGGTGGAGTGACAGATGGATTGGAAATTCCTTCGTCTGGGCCAAATGTTTTGAGCTCACCATCTGTATTTGGGTCTGCTTTATACAATTTATCATATTCAGATTTTTCAAAAGTTAGCGGGTAAACAGTATCTTGTACTGCATAACCATCAGGGGCTTGGATTTCTTTACAATATAGAGTATATGATGTTATATTTTCCTGTATTTCTGTTAATTTAAGTATATTAGATTCGCCACTTGCTGTTGTTTTTAGCGTTCCTACTGGCTCTTCGTCGCATTCTTCTGTATCATAAACTCGAAAAACGGCTCCAGAAAGCCCTTCCCCTTTTTCGTTAATCTTCTTTAATTTAACTTGTACTTTCCACGGATTGCCTACCGGCACTCCATCCCATGACAACTTAATCTTCAAATCATTGTATGTCGGCTGATAAGAAAACGTAAGTTCCTGAGTATCTTCTCCTGAATCTGTTGTCCTGTATGCTCTAAACTCAACAGGTTATCTTGTTGTTGCCTTAATGGTTGCTGAACCTTTCGGTTTGCTATCATCAACAACAAAATAGAATGTGGTTCCACCATATATCGTGGTTTTCTCTTTCTCATCAGCAGCATCTATTACCTTAATACCTTTCGGAAGCGTAAATGTAAGTTTATTCTCTCTTGATGCCTTATATGTTACCTTCGCAGTTTTACGTTTTTGAGTTGTCGCATCATATGCGGCTGTTACGGATGATTTATTGAATTTTGCTTCGGAAGCAGGCATTGGCATATCTTCAAGCGCTTTTACGATTGCCTTCAGGCTTTTCATACCTTTAGATGTGACTCCGCTTGCCCATCCGTTTTTTGGTGCAGTTGAACCTGAACCACCATTCCATATCCATGAAACAACATAATGCGTTGTACAGTAGTATTCATTTCCTGTGGAACATCCGTAACTCTTAATTAAGTCCTTAAAATTTACGGTCTTTCCGCTTAAAGACTGAGCATTGTCTTCAAATGCAGGGCCTCCATATAAATAATAAAGAGCTTTTGTTATGGTTGTGTCCTTATATGACGTTCCTGTATCCATACGTCTTGTATGTCCTGTATGGTCACCGTAGTTTGCACTGCATTTGTACGGTTCCATACAAAAAGACTGTGTTTCCGAAAGCTTCTTGGATGATTTGTCGTAATGTGTTGCATACTGTCTTGCAACCATATCAACATCATTCTTGTTTATCCAGTCTGATGGTAAAAAGACATCAATAAGAGGTCTTATCAGGTCTGTTTTTACTTTTGAGTAGGTTGTCTCGGCGGCTTCCATAGTTTCATCTTCCGATGCATCTACTGAAGGTTCTTCTGTTGCATCTGCATATTCATCACTTTTGAAAATGTAAGAAGGCAGATTGTACACATCACCAGATATACCTGCAATATGTCCAGTCAATTTTGCAGCTGCCTCGGATGTTGAACTGGCTACAACTTTATAGTCAACTGTTTTTCCATAGTTGGAGCTTGCAGAGATATTTCCAAATTCATCACAGGCTGCAACAACGATTGCTGCATCTACTGAACCGGGCATATAGTCCTTTACATCTGCACCGTCATTTCCGGCAGCGGCTACAACTGTAATTCCGCTTTCTACTGCTTTTTCAATTTCTGCTTTTAAAACACTGTTTGCTATATTAGTTCTTGCATATAATGACAGGTTAATAATATCTGCATGCTGTGATATAGCGTATTCTATACCGGCAATTACACTTGATACAGTACATTTACCGTCATCATCCATAACCCTGATAGAAAGGACTCTGGCATTTTTGTTTTCGGTAATTATTCCTTGAAGCATGTCGTCTCCATGGCTGTCAGAAGTTCCAAGGTTATTATCAATCAAAGATACTCTGTCGACAACATGAGGATTTCCGTCAGGTACGCCAGTATCAATCAGAGCAATCAGTTTTGATGATACTTCTACCGGAGCAGCTTGAGATTCTTCGTTGAGAGATGATAATGGGTTTTCATTTTCATTAACAACGATGTCTGTTGTTTCTACTGGAGCTGTTGCCTGGATTTCATCTGCCTTAATTTCAGGTATAGATGATTCAACGGCATCTTCTTTAATCTCTTCTTTGATTTGTTCAGCGTCCGAATCAGATAAATCAATTTCACTTGCTGCAGACAGTGCTGCATCAGGTTCAGCTGTCAGTCCTGCATCTGTATATTTTACATATGCCTTCATTGCATCTTCAACAGTCTCATATTGAATCAGATAAATATTCTGGTAATTTGCAATTATGTACTTGCTATCAGCCGAAACGCTTTCCGCATCATCAGAGATTACTACAAGCCTGGCAGAAGCAAAGATTGTGTTGTCAAGATTTGATATATCATATGACTGTTCAGTATCCTGTTTGTCATTTTCTATCTTATCTTCAGCATTATCTGTTTGGCTGTCAGCCTCTTCTGTCTTTTCTGTTTCTTCTGTCTCTGCGTCATTAATTGTGGTGTCTTTATCTGCACTGTCTGAAGCCTCATCTGAAACGGAATTCTCGTTTGAATTATCAGAATCTGCATCTTTGGCGTCTTCTGAACGTTCATCATTATCCATGATGTCTTCGCTTGACTTCTCATCTGGCTCTTTACCAGCATTCTCATCAATATCTTTGGTAATGCTGCTATCATTAACAGTAATATCTGATTCTTCGTTATCTTTTTTATTGTCATCAGTATTCACCGTCAAATCATTGTCAGCAGTTATCTCTTCAGATACATCTTGTTTGTCGTTACTGTCAATATCCTTGAGGTCTTCAGATTTCTCTGGCGCATCAGCATTTTCTGTTGTTTTGCTGTCTTCCGTGTCTTCGGATTTTTTATCGTTGCTTACTTCGGCCGCAGTCTTTTCATCAGCTTTTGCATCTTCATTTTTTAAATCTTCTGATTCTTCAGATTTAGGCTCGTCTTTTTCACCAGTCTTATCTTCGCTTTCAGCATCAGCTTCAGCTTTGCTCTGCTCGTCAGCCTTATCTTTTCCGGCCTCATCGTTGACACTCAAATCCTTTGCAATGTCATCAGCGGACTCTGTCTTCTCAAATCCAATTTTTACAGTCTTATCATACTCCATAAATACCGGATATTTGAAGCTGTCCACTTTATTTCCTGCATCAAATCCAACGTCCTCGGCGATTTCGGTTCCGGAAGAATCGTCAGTCAGTTCATACAACTTGACTTTGTAGCCTTCGTCTGCCTTTGCCTTCACATTGACGGCATCGTCAGCTTTTGCTTCATATACATATGTATACCCATTATCTTTTGTGTTCTCTGATGAGATAAGCACATCATTTTTGTCATATACATCTATATATTCTGCACCATCCGTTTTTTTATCCAGGCGGATTCGCTGTTCCTGGTCTTCGCCTTCATTAAGTACAACCTTGCCTCCAGTTGTATTCAGCTTAATGAATAAAAATTTGGTTTTGTCTGCTTCGCTCGTGCTGCTGTCAGTTGACGTGGATATCTGCGTTACTGTTCCATCATCGTTTACAGAAATATCACTTGCATATACCGTATATGAAGACAGTATTGGTGATGTTGTGGTAATTGCAGCCACTGCTACAGACATAATTCGTCTCATCAAATTGTTCATCGTTTCACTCCTCCTTGTTTGTTATAATTTTCGCTTCCAGCGAATGAGGTTAATTGCACAATTTTCTAAGGATTGGAGGAGTTTCTGTCCGGAGCAAGGCTCCGAATAGATATCCAGCAAACCTTGTATCCGATGCAATTTGATTGTGTATGGCGGAAATACCGCCTGTTTTATGCGGCATTTTTGCCGCTCTGCTTGATGCCTTGCCGTATCGGCTCGGCACCAAATAACTTTCCGGCTTTGCCGGATTCGTAACTTTGGAACATTTGACCCACAGACGACCTTTATATCGGCTGCAGATTTTCCGTTCTCTGTTAATATGCAAAATGAGAAGAAAAATATAATATTTTTGAAAAAATAATTTCTCATTTTTTTTCTGCCTTTGCCGTATCCCGTCTTCCACCCTCCTCCTTTTTCAGCATATTAATCTTGAAACACAAAAAAATCATAAAGAAAGGAATAAAAAACATGAAGTTTACAAAAAAGTTATACGAAGGAGCCACACTGTATGGCGACGATATGTACGTCAAGGACATTGACGTCTCACCAGACGCAACCGAATTCAAGTTTCTCGGCGAGAAACATTACGCAGGCATCAAATACTACTATCTGCGGGATATCAATAAATCTTTCCCGAATGTCAGAAGAATCTATATTGATAAAAACGTCCGCGGCATTCAGATGAACAACCAGTTATTTCCGAATGTTGAGGAAATCGTCTCAGACAACGACACATACAAAAATACCGGCGCCGGAATGCTGATGCGTATTACCGGCAAGAATACTGGCACGCTTATCAATACATTCTGCAAAAAACCAGGCGAGCCTATGGATATGAAAAATGTTGTGGCAATTACGTCTATGGCTTTTGCTGGATGCAAAAGTGCAAATTTCGTCAATATGAAGTTTGAAGATATTTCTTGCGACGTTGATGCATTTAAAGGGTATGAAGGCGTTGGTGACCTGCCTGTTGTAGAAGGCGTTCATATGCTCGGCAATATGGTGATGGAGGTTTGTGACAGGGTACCTGACAGTGCCAAGAGTATCAGTAAAGGCATTGACTTTTCTGGCAGGACACTTACCGTACATGATATATCTATTGTTTCCCGGTTTTATCCCAAGTATTGTCCAAGCAAAGTCATCGTTGACAACGACGGGGTAATCAATCCACAGGATTTGCGTACGGTATTAAGAAGTTACAGAATTGCAAGCATAGAAATCTCTTCCGGCAATCCGTATTATTCAACACATGATGGTATTGTATACAACCATGACCGTACTTATTTATTCGGATGCCCGTCAGGCAGAACTGGAAAGGTTGTTATCCCCGACGGGGTCAAAGAAATCAATGAATCTGCATTTTATGGCTGTAAAATCACAGACGTTATGATTCCAGATTCAGTTACGGCGATTGGTGAATCTGCATTTGTATCAACCGACATTGAGTCCTTTACATTTAGTAAAAGTATGGATACTATTCCGGAGTCAATGTTCAGTTCATGCCGGAACCTTACGGATATAAAAATACCGGCACACATCAGGAAAATCGAAAAATATGCATTCAGCAATATCAAAATACATTCAGTTGAACTTTCTGAAGGTTTAACCGAGATTGGGGGGAATGCATTTGTATTCAATCCGGACTGCGATTACGATACTGAAGTTATACTACCAGCGTCAATTAAAAAACTTGACAGCCATAGTCTTTACGGCGTAAAGCACATCATAGTCACAACCGACAGTAACGGAATGCTTCCTCATAACCTGTTTGATGCCATCGGCACCGGAGACAATTCATTCAAGAGGATATCTACAAAGCTGACCGTAGACGGCAAAGATTATCTAATTCCTTTTGCAGGCGGGAAGCTGTCCAAATGGGACGAGTATTTCAAAATGATTCCGTTTGACGAAGACATCATCTGGAATTTTTACCAGGATATTGACGACAGGGAGCCAGACCTTATTAGAAGGTTTCTCATAGAGCTCTACCCAACAATTGATAACCAGAAGGTAAAGACAGAAATCGGAAAAAAGCTCAGAGCCTTTCAGCGAAGTATATTTAAAATGTGTCTTTCCGACACCGACGCTTCCGGCAATAAAATCAATGACAACAGCAATGACAAGTTGTTGCTCAAATATCTGTCATATAATTTATGTACAGAGAACGCGCTAAAAACTCTTGCGAATAATGCAAACAAACTCGGCAAGGTTGATATCAAGGCATATGTCTTGCAGGCAATAAGTAACCTTAACGACTCCAAGAAGACTTCTTTCAGATTGTAAACGCACAACAGCCCGGCAGCTTCGCTGCCGGGCTTCTTTTTTTTCTTTTTTCTCTTTTTTTACCTCTTTTTTCGCTTTCCGGATTCCGCCGCTTACATTCTCTTCCAGATATGCCATTCCATTTTCCGTCTGAACATTTTTTCCGATATTTTTTCAGCCAGTTTTTTTAAGTTCTTTGAGATATTTTTCTTTTTCATTTTCTGACTCCTTTTTTTTATTTGTATATACAATATGCAGAAAAGCCAGAAAAAATCAGCACCACAAAAAAAGCGCCTGGGAACCAGGCGCAAATGCTAAATTTCAAAATCAGTTTTTGTATCCATTCTGTTTAATGCATCCAGTGCATACGCTTTTAGCGACAGGCCCTCTGTCTTATCAGCAAAGCTGATAATTTTCTCAATCGTTTGTTTGGTGCATATGTCCAGAGATAGCATAAATATAAAATCTTCGACATCATATCGATACTTGCAGTAATTATTGATAATATATTCCTGATTATCCCTCAGCATATCCAGCATTTCTTTTTTACTCTGTTCTTCTATGTCTCCATCAACGGCTTTATATGCACGCATGATGAACTCATATCGCTCCATTGGCTCTGTTATATATTTAAACTGCCGCCATAGAATCTGGTCATCAAATGGAAGAGACATAACGTAATCGTCGATAGTCTGAAAATGAGACTGGCTTGGCAGGATGTATTGTTTACCTCTAATCTTAACGTATATATCAGCACCAGACTCATACGTGTCCAGAGACATGAAAAAGCCTGGTGGAATTTTATTAGTCAGCGTTACATTTTTGATATTTCTCAAAGCGCCATCTCCAATCATCTTCACAGATGACGGCAATATGATTTTTGTGTCATTAGCAGTACTCACTTCAAACGCATTTAGGCCAATCCTCTCAACTCCTTCATCAAGTACGATATCCTCTGCATTGCATGCAGAAAACGCAGATGACATGATTTCCTTGATATGCGATGGGATATGAATATGTTTTATATTTTTGCAGGTGGAGAACATATATTTTCCAATGTATGTCATTCCTTTTCCAAGAGTAAAATCCTGAATATGTGATTCAGTAAATGCTGATATCCCGATTTCCGTTACGGAATCCGGGATTACTACTTCGCTTATCTTACATGACCGAAAAGCGTGCCGGCCAATCGTAGTTACGCCATCCGGAATCACTACCTTTCCGCTTTTTCCAACTGGGCATCTTATCAACGTCTTCTTATCGGCTGTATATACTATGCCATCAATTGATGTGTAATATTTATTTTTCGGATTGATGTCGATATTTTCAATACTTGTATTGCCAGCCGTATAGATTTCATCTGGTGATATGATTCTTTCATTATCAACATATATGCGTTTAGGCATATGGGCAGGGTAGATATTACTTACAATGCCAGGGTTTGTCAATTTTACATTCCGTCCGGAAAAGTCAATATATCTGTTGATAGCTGTAGTACACGCCGGAATTGTATTACTCACAGTCATCATGATGTTTCCCATCATATGCGCACCATCTACAACCGGCAACAGATTTATGCCGTTGTAGTTGAAAAAAGCTTTGTAATCACATCGAACCGTTTTTCCAATATTTGTGATATTGGCAGACCAGCAGTCTTCAAAAGCATTGTCATTAATCCAGTTGACCTTTTTCATGTCTATATTCCCACCATTCGTCATCTTGCAGAATGTATTTTTCAAGCGATATGTACGGTCTTCGAAAACCTCAACGAGAACATTTCCTGACAAAAAATGTTTACTGTCAGAAACCACTTTAGTCACCTTTGGAAACATATTATTTTTGATTCGTATATTTGTCACATCACTGCCAATATACAATGTTTCTGTGTCAGGACAAAAACTGTCAGTGTTAAGGTCAATTTTTATCTGTGAACATCCTTTGATGCTTGTGAAACGCACTTCCTTAACACCTGCATCAGCTTGAATATTTAATATCACAGCTGTTGTTCCACTCTGCCTGTTTCTCTGCCTGTTTCCATAAAAGACTACACCAGGCTGCGGAGTTTCCAGCTCAAATTTTATCATTTTTTTTACTCCTTTCTTTTTGCTTTTTACGTATTTAATATGCCGAAAGTTGGAACAGAGAAAATGCATCCGGCGGGTAATTGTATTGCAGAACAGCCGCCGCATTTCTCTTTACAGGCAGACCTGTCGGCATCCAGACAAAGAAAAGCCAGAAAAAATCTGTACCGCAAAAAAAGCGCCTGGGAACCAGGCGCAAATGCTAAATTTCAAAATCAGTTTTTGTATCCATTCTGTTTAATGCATCCAGTGCATACGCTTTTAGCGACAGGCCCTCTGTCTTATCAGCAAAGCTGATGATTTTTTCAATCGTTTGTCTGGTGCATATATCCAGAGATAGCATGAATATGAAATATTCAACCTTATATTTATACTCGCAGCAATTATTGATGATATACTTCTGGTTATCCCTCAGCATATCCAACATTTCTTTCTTGCTCTGCTTTTCTATGTTACCGTTAACGGCTTTGTATGCACGCATTATAAACTTATACCTCTTCATTATGTCTCTATCGCTGATATACGTATACTGCTGCCAGAGCAGCCGGTCATTAAGTGGAAGAAATGAGACATAATCGTCCATCTCCTGAAAACGCGACTGGCTTGGTAGGACGTACTGCTTACCGCCAATATTAACATGTATATCCGCTCCTGAATCAGAAGTATACAGGGACGTGAAAAAACCGGAAGGAATTTTATTAGTCAACGTTACGTTTTTGACGTTTCGCAAAGCTCCACTCTCAATCATTCTCACAGATGACGGCAGTGAGATTTTGATATCATTGGTAGTATTAGCTTCAAAAGCATCCGGCCCAATCCGTTCAACTCCTTCGTCAAGCACGATATCTTCCATCGCTTTGCAAGAAGAAAACGCCGAACTCATGATTTCTTTAATGTTTGACGGGATATGGATATGCTTTAGGTTCCGACAGAGACGGAACATTCGTTTGCTGATGTATGTCATACCTTTTCCAAAGGTGAGCTTTTCAATATTAGAATCAGCAAATGCTGCAGCTCCAACTTCCGTCACGGAATCCGGAATTACAGCTTCACTTATATTGCAGAAACGAAAAGCATCACGGCCAATTGCAGTTACTCCATCCGGAATTACTACCCTGCCAATTCTGCCGACCGGGCATCTTACCAGGGTTTTCTTATCTGCGGTATAGATTATACCATCGATTGAAGTGTAATACTTATTTTTTGGGCTAATATCAATCCATTCAAACTTGTATCTGCACATATTATAGATGTCACCTGGCACTATAGGCTCTTCGTTATCTACGTATATACGCTTAGGTATATTCGCAGAATAAATCTGGCTTACAAGTTTAATGTCTGTCAGGCTGACGGTCTCTTTTTTAGAGAAATCAACATCTTTATTAATAGATGTAGTGCGTGCCGGGATTATATCGCTTGCGGTCATCATAATATTCCCTAACATATGTGCGCCATCCACAACCGGCAACTGATAGATACCCTTGTACTGATAAAACGCTTTATAATCGCAGAGAATTTGTTCTGAAACATTTGTGACATTGCCAGAGCAGCAGTTCACAAAAGCATAGTCTTTGATACGGTTGACATTTTTGAGGTCTATATTCTCTCCTTTTTTTTTGCAGAACGTGTTTTTAAGGATGTATATATCCTGAACGTCGTAATGTTCAATAAGGACATTTCCGGACAGAAAATACTTACTGTCAGAATTTACTCTATTGACATTAGGGAATGTATTATTTGAAATGCTTATATTTCGTACATTCTCGCTGATATACAACCTTTCAACACTGGGACAGCGGCAATCACTTTGAATCTTAACTTCTATTGCATCACAGTCTTTAAGGCTTTCAAAAAACACTTCCTTAACACCGTCCTCAACTTTGATATCTAATATAGTAACAGTTGTTAAGCGCCGGTTACCATAAAAGGTCACGCCAGGCTGCGGGATTTTTAGTTCAAGCTTTGTCATTATGATGCCTCCTTTCTATTTTTACGAAAAAGATTGGCAGTTCCCAAATTGGCGTCACACGAATGCTTGCTCCCGGTCTGATGTATGTCTGAATACAAAGTTTCTGAAGTTGTCTCTTTCCAAAAATTAGCATATTTTTTGCTCCTTTCTTTTTGTTTGTTTTACGCATTTAATATGCTAAAAATGAATGCAGAAAAACCAGGCGTGCCGGCCCTGAATATACAATTTCTTCTTCCGTATCAGATTATATTTCTACCACTCTCCTCATTGTTCTTTGAACAGGGCATTTTTCTCCACATCCACTAAGTGCCATTTGATGCTCCACAAACTTTTTTTCATATTTCAAATATTCTGAATGATAATAAATATCCTCTAAAGATTTGTTATAAATAGAATCCGGCTTAACTATTCTATTGTTTTCGTCAGCTAATTGAATATACTTGAATGTTTCACATCCGAATACCTTTCCGTCATAACGGATACACAGTTTATTCTTTCCGGCATAGCAACAATAATCGGAATCCTCTCGCTGTAAAGGAATGCCAATTCTTATTTTATTATTCTTGATTGTCTCAAGTTTTAACTTCAATTTCTCATTCTCATCTGCGTCCAAAACTAATTCCTCAGTATTATTAGCCGCTCTTCCGTGAGGAACCAATCCCAAAAAGCTAACTTTATTAACACCTGCTCTTTCTGCAAATTTTACAATACTATCTATTTCATCCAGATTTATTTTAGTTGGAACAAAATGAATTTCCGTACAAATACCTATATTTTGAGCTTTGTTAATACTCTCAAACACAAATTTCTGATATCCGGATGTTCCCATAAATTTATTATATATAGCTTCATTTATAGCCGGTAAATCAAAAATTATTTTATCAACTGCTACACTATATAATTGTTGTAATATCTCCTGCTGAATACTGTCAACTCGTCCAGCAATGTTTAATATAATTCCACTAGTATAAATATATACCTTAATACCTTTAGATTTTGCATAATGTACAATTTCTAATAATCCGTCATGCAAAAAAGGTTCTCCACCAGAAATACTTAAAACTTCAGTATTTAACTTTGACGCACCATCAATTATTTTTTTTACTTCCGCAGTTTCTATTTTTAAAGTACAATTAATGTCAGAATTAGATGAACAATGCAAACATCTATTTGGACATTTATGTATTATTTCAATTGAAATTTGTTTCATCTTTTTCAGCGCAGGATACCCCATCCGACGAAGAAACAATATTCTTTGTTTCGTAGTCAAGTGGGGAGGAATGCGCGGCTTTACATCCATCCTGCTTCCTCCTTTTAATTAAATGCTGATTTAAAATAACCGCCAGTGTATTTGTAAATTTTAACTTTTTAACAGATATAGCTCGAGCTTCGCGCTCGTGATACCTCGCCGTATCGGCTCGTTACCAGATTAAAAATGATACCTCCCCGGCTTTGCCGGAGTCGGTACCAGATTAAAAATGACAACTCAGGCTTACGCCTTCGTTACCAAGCCTCATAGAGGCTGACAAGCGAAGCCGTAAGGCTGAGTACAAAGAACAAATATAACCAAGCCCGCAAGGGCTGACAAACGAGCCCGTAATGGCGAATGCATGTGTCTTTCAGTTATCAGTCGCCACTCCAGACAACATCTTTTTCTGTCAGGTTATCTGTAGACATTACAATCATATCCAGCAGCGGTTTAATTGCGTTAGCAGCAGTCGCCGTCCAGTAATTAGACATATCGCCCTCATTGACCATAAATTTAATCTCTTTCTTTTCATCGTATGTATGATGCAGAATCGCATCAATTTCTTCGCGTTCCGAGATTTCTTTTCCATTTCTAAGATATATGGTTTTAGTCCTTTCGGTTTCAATCCATTCTCCGTTTTCATCGGTATAGTTCTGCTTAATTTTTTCAATCATATCCATCAGCATCGGGATTGATTCAGCGGGAGTCTTTCCATACAGACCTCGGATTCCGTATTCGGTTTTAATAGGGCCATGCGTTCCGTCAGCATAATGTGCTGACACTTTATCATGTGCAAATCGCGGGTCACTGTCGGTTGCCTCATAATAATAATGACTGTAGTTGTATGTAATATTGATATGCGCTTCAACCTGTTCTGTCGGCTCTAATTCCCCCGTCATCGGATTCAACCTTGCCGGCACGGTGCCGCCTCTCACATACTGTGAATGTCTCATTTTTGCTGTTTCGTTTGTGACTTTGTTTTTCAGCTCAATATCGTAACTCATATTGACGCTCCTTTCTTTCTTTTAAACATTTTTTTGTTTTCATTTTTAATATGCGTGATTTATGGCTGGGTGGAATTTTTTTGCGGGCTTTTTGCGGAGGTGGGGAAGGATATTTTTGTGGATATTTTTATGCATATTTTTTTGGATTTCTGCGTACCGTTTTGGAATTTTTTAGCATATTAAATACGTAGAAAGAAATTAAAGCAGGATGGAAAGATGGAGAATATAGAAGAGCACCAGATAGAGACGCAATGCATGCAAGATTTGGTAGAAGCGCATCAGTTTTATTTTGAGTTTGCAACACGGAAAATATATCTTTAGTTAAATCAGCGCACGAAATGTTTACTGTGCTCATTATCCCTGCGGCTTCGTTTATCAGCCCTTACGGTATACTACGCTCGTCTTAACGGGCTCGTTTATCAATGGCAAGCTTGGCGTTATATTTCATTAACAATTTGTCCGTAAAACTGGGCTTCATTGAAATTTTATAATGCCTTCCTTTTATGCATTTTAATTTTAAAATAAATATAAAGGAGGGAGTATTATGTCAAAATTCGAAAATTGGATTGAAAGTCATAGTAATAAAGAATTTGTTGAATTTCATAGAATACTTGATATAGAGAAATCTGATAAATACGATAAAAAGATTGGTTTTTACATTTCTTATGTTTTAAGAGATAGGTATTCAATTAAAATTAATTCAGAAAAAAGAAATTTTTCAAAACCACAAAAAGTCCTCCAATGCCTCTATTGCTTCTTCCACCGTTTTCAACGGTCCTTCCCCATCTCTGTTCACCAGCAGGCGCTGCAGTAGATATTCATGTTCTAACTCATATTTCATCGCCAGACATCTTGTCGGCCGGGGTCTTAGGTTCAGTAGCGCCGCTTTCAGCAGCCCAATCTGTCTTATCTCATTTCCGTACGCATCTTTCAGCAGTATATCTGCCTCTGTCTTAATTTCTTTTTCGTAGTCTTTTTTGGATAAGACCATTCCATTTTTCCCGCAGCGGCATTTTTTAATTGTTTTTTCGAGATACCCGGCATTCATTCGTGCGCACTCAAGCAGTTCTCTTCTTGACAGGGTAGTGCTAGACGAAACATACGTCTCTATCGGGATATAATTTGCATCTTTTCTCTGTCCAATCTGCTCTTTCCAATCGTCCATATCTCTCACATCCACAACAATGATATCGTCGCCATCCAATTCCAGACCATCCAGCGTCTTCGGCTGCTTGACGGTATATTTTCTTTTGCGCATTTCTTTTATCACTTTTTTCTGGAGATATTCCGGATATGCTCCAAAAAGGAATATTGTCTTTGTCCTAATTACTGAGTTTGGCATTTTTTTGCTCCTTTTTTCGCTTCGTTTTTTGGGTATATATTCAGTATGCCGGATTTTCAGGAGAGCGCAAAAAATAAGAGCAGAGCCATTCGGCCTGCTCTTATTTTTTTACAAAGAAAATTCATTTGTCTCCCGCTTTTCCGCTCTCCTCATTGCGTCTAGCATGTATGATTTTTCGTCAATAGACATGTCATCATATTTCGCTGAAAAGACCTTCTCAAGGATTTCAGGAGGAGTGCAATCCAACTGTAGGAAATCGCCTAATTGTTTTGGCGGCTGCGTTTCTAAGTCCCACAACAGAATGGATTCGCTCATTGCGGTCAGATACTCTCTTATCTCCTGCCCTGCTTCAGATTCCCGCCTCTTTTGTGGCATATTTTTGTATATGTTTATTGCAGTCAGACATCCATTATCATGCTCTGCTTGGAGATATATTTTCTCCATATGTTTTGTCAGTCCCTCTCGGCATCTTCTTCGAAAAAATATCTTTACATCCAGTGCATCAATCACGGCCAATGTAGCTTCGGTTGATTTTAAGTCCATCTGTGGAATGAAAAATTTCTCTTTTCCAAAATTGACCTGCAAACATAAACCGTCATGTGCTCCACGGCGGCAGTAATCGATAAAAAAGTCAGCGATAATCTCGTACAGCATGAACGTTCCGCGTCTCGTATCTGGAACACTAATACAGGCCCTATGGTCCCCGTTTCCATCCAATAATGCAGCGTCAATCCTCTTACCGATTTTGTATTTTTTAGTCCAGTCGTATTCTATTTCCATTTTTCTTCTCCTCTCTTTGTTGCTAGTTTTTGTTTTCTATTTACAATATGCGAGATTTTAGGACATAAGAAAAAGCACCGCCTTCGGCGGTGCAAAGAAAACTACAAGGAATATTCAGAATCTGTATCTCTGCAAGTAGAATCATTTAACAACTGCATGATACATGCTTGCATCGGAATGGATAATTTCGCAAAGTGGTTGTCATACAACAATTTTAAATCTTTTGCGGATGATAAACCCAATTCCCAAAAGTCTAATAAAGCCGGTACATTATCTGTCGTCATGTTCCATAGCAGTATTGTCCGACTCATCACAGTAAGATATTGTTTTATTTTACTGATGGAAAAATATTAAAAAAAGATACAGCAAAAACCCTGAGGGTTAATGCATAACAGAATTTTGTACAAAAATAAGCATCGCCAAGCGATGCTTATAGACCATATCAGAGGTTGACATTACTTTTTCTTTTCGGCAATTTTTCCAGGATATACGCAATAAGAGACAGGTATTCTTTTTCCTGTACGATTTTTAGCATATACTCCAAAATATCAGGCTTCCAGATATCTAGTGTTACCAGTTCAGCCATTGCTTCTTCGCTTTCTTCTGCTTTTCTTTCTGCCATTGACCGTACATTTAAGACCAGATAACGACGGGAAGATTTGGTCTGATAAAGTTTATACTGCAAAAGTGCAGCATCTTCCTTTTCTATTCCACTGCCTCCATATTTATATAAATCAGGTGCTTCTGAGTTTTTATCTGAGAAGAATGCATTGATATCATCAGTGAACTTGTTAAAATTACTGCCAGGTTTGACATATCTTGGGATTGCAATCGGCTTAAAGCCTTTCACAGTGAACACGATTACTTCCGTAAACTCCTTGTCATCTGTTTCGTAGAACTGGTATATGCTGTAATCAGATAGGCATGGATTCAAAAAATAAAAAATACCTTTTTGCTCGTATAATGCTTTTGGGACTGTTACATCTTTAAGTGGGCAATTGACAAACAGGTCATCTTCAATCATAAGCTTTGCATTATCAGGATATGTGAAAGTCTTAATCCCTGAATTTTTAAATATTTTACTCTTCATATGCTCCACAGAATCCGGAAGAATGATTTGCCTTAAAGCTTTACAGCCATAGAATGCGTTGCTCCCAACTACTATTAGCTTACTACCTTCCGAAAAGTAAACGTGTTCTAACGATATACTTGATGCAAATGCAGCATCATCAATCATCTCAACAGAATCAGGGATTGTAATTTCCGAGATTTGGCTTGATGTAAATGAATTTTTAAAAATGATTTTTGTTCCGTCTAAAACCCTTACATGTCCTGTTATTCCAGCCGGGCAGAATAATAATTTTGAACCATCTTTTGAATAGACAATTCCGTCAACTGTTTTATATGCATGGTTTTCATTACATATAAGTACATCTTTTAATATGCATAACCCCATTAATTCATGTGTAAAATAAATATCGTTCATTATGCGCTTTCTGTCATTGCAGACAAGATGTTCTGTTTCCTTTTTGATATCATACGGTAAAAATCTTATATCCCCCCATTCATTTAACGTTAAAGTTTTTGTTTTTCTGTCATATTCGTACATAGCCTTCGTTTCCTTTCTTTGTTTTTTGTCTCTTACGATTAATATGTGTAATCACCGCAATTTGTAGAAAAAGGTCGCAGATGCGCCGACAAAAATATGATACCGCGAGCTATGCTCGCGTGTACCAAGCCAGTAAGGGCTGACAAACGACGGCGAAGTCGGGGAATTACCAAAGACCGTCTTTTTTCTTGCTAACAAAGAACGTAGAACTACGTTCGAAGCCTGGTAATGAGCCCTACTGCAAAGCATGCGAATTATTAATATTGCACAGGCAAGCCACGGTGTTCCACCGGTTAGGTTCGATATATAGGTAATCAGGTCGTAGCCTGTTTTTCTTCAATTAGCGTCTTGAAATAGTTCAGGAAAATACGTTTTCCTTCTTTTCTGATGTTGATTGCTGCGTTCCAGTCTCCATCAATAGCGAATTTCTAATATGACAAATAAAAATTTTTTGTAACGTTTTTACAAATTCTTTGTTTTTGCCTTTAGATTCCAATACTCATCCCAACCATCGCCGGCGCAATCAAAACCACACTCTGCACAAGCGAAGCGAAAGTCAGTATCCATGCGTTACCGTTTTCTTTTTCTTCTTCTTTTTGCATTTTCTGAAAGCAATTTTCTTCGCAAAAATAGAGGTTAACAATCATCATCATGCCAACCAATACCATCAGCACAAATCTTGCCTGAGGCGGTATCCTACCCATCCCGTCTCCGAATGCGAAATATACCAGACACGGTTGGAGCAAAACATATACGGTGTCAGAAACTAATATCTTTTTTCTCATTTTTTTCTCCTTATTTACATATTTTTTGCATACTTAGTATGCAGGATTTTGCAAAAAAAAGAGCCGAAAGATTCGGCTCATGCTTTAAATATCAAACACATCTTCATCCTTTTTTGCTTTTCCAATCGCGTCCAAAAGATACGCTTTTACCTGGGTATCTGCATTTACACCATACATTTCATAAGCATTTTTCAGTGTTTCATGTTTTATCTCGCATACATCCAACAGGTTTTTCAATGCTTCGGCATCATTTTCAGATGCACACCAGGAAATCGCAGCAGGTGCGATAGTGTCCAGATATTTTTTTAATTCTTTTCCGTTTTTGCTTTCTTTTCTTTCCTGATTCATATTTTTGTATGTAGTTACAGCAACTATTTTTAACATATCTGTATCATTTACATATTTATATAAGGAATCCAGAAAATCCCAGATTGCCTGTTTTCGTCTTTGCTTGCCATGCACCAGGAATGAAATTTTATCAAACCGTTTTGTAATTTCGGCCTTATCTTTTTCTGTTAATCCAAGAGGGACGCAGAATATCTGTCCGCAATATTCCAATGCAAGAATATTTCCGGATGCCGATGGGCGTTTAATTTCTTTGCCAAATGAGTCTAAAGAAAACAAACATGAACTCTCATACATACAGGAATGCTGCCCTGCATATAGTATAAAAATACGAAAAATAGACCTTAACGCTTTTCTGTCATCTGTAATCGCAAATACCGACATCTGTAAATTGCTTGTATATTTTTGTCCATTTTTATCCATGAGGCATTACAAATCTCCCTTCTTTATTTTTATGTGCTTAAATCTCAAACACATCCCTCTCCTCTTCACTTTTCCCCAAAAACTCCATCAGACACGCCCGAATCTCCACCGGCGCGTCTGGGTTTCCGTCAAAGACCTTTCTCACAGTTTCCCTATCAGCCAGGCCCTCCTTCAGCATTTCATACAGCAGCAGGCCATTACTCTCCTGTACACACATCGCCGCTATATACCCGCTCTTCTGCTGCAGATATTCCTGGATATTTTTCCCTATTCTTTTCTTCTTTCTTTTTTCGCTCATCGCTACATATGTTCTGAAAGCTACTTCTTCCTGAAAATGCAAAAACGGGTTTTTGTACTGCATTTCGAAATATCTCCTCAACAGAACAAGCCGCAGCGGAGCAAACGGTATTTTTGCAATCCGGAGCAGCAGCTCGTCTCTTCTCCTGGCGTCTGCTTCCATGATTATACGGCTGACATACTCCACGCAGTCTCCAAACCGTATCTCAATTACATCGGAATTACCCCCAAACATCTGCGATGAAAGCTTATATTGCATATATGTTATGTTTTCAGTCGCAACCAGCAGCAAATCTGCAAGTTTTTCGATTCCTTCTCTTGTATTTTCTACCTGAATCAGGTTTAAGCTGTTTTTTGCCATTCTTTTTCTTCTCTCTCTGCGGCATCCCTTGCCACTATATCTTCCAGTCGGCCAGCAAATGTTTCGCATATTTTTTCCGTTTCTTTTTCTTCCCGTTTTGTATATCTTTTCACGGCCTCCGCTGCAAGCATGATGATTGCTGTCAGCCCGCATACAAGTGATTGACCGACGGGCAGCCATTGAAATTTGGTAACGACTCCGGCAAAGCTGGAGAGTTATCAAAGACTGACCGCGGCTTCTTCGCGAGGCCAAATTCGCCTCGCAGGACTAACACTATCCCTCTATCCCCTGTTACGGGGATTACCTTTTTATCTACGCAGCTTTTACCTGCTGTGTATCCTGTTTATTCTTATCTGGTCTCCAGACAAACTTTCCTTTTCTCCAGAGTTTGCAATATTCACATTTTTTATGACTGCGTTCCATATGTCTGACAACCGTGTATTTGCCTGATTTATGATATTTATACTGTTTTGGTCTGCCAGCGCAAGCCTTTGCGTTTCTATACAAATCTTTGTAACCGATGGAGATAGTAGTAACACACAAATATGTAAAATCTTTGATACCGTCAAATGCGTTCGGGTACTCCTTACGGAGGATGTTTGCGGCTCCATTGATATCAGCGTTCAAAAGAGTCCCATTCTTTGACCTGTAAAGGCCGCGATGAATCCTCTTTCCAGAACACGCATGCTTCTTATTCTCGCCTTTCTTATATGTTGGTATATCGTCCATATCAAGAAGGCTCGCCTGTGATGTAT
>ERZ507086.243-NODE-243-length-33638-cov-6.064765_pt1 | contig 33638 bp, 42 predicted proteins | sample MGYA00512292_ERZ507086 | MGnify/ENA metagenome assembly ERZ507086
AATTTTGACGCTTTAGTATTTCCCACCGACGGAACCTGAACAGGAACGGCTTCCTGCTTTTTATGCAGGTCCGGGTAGTCATGCCTTCTAAATTAAATCCCAATACACTTACATTGAAATCCACCCAAATGCATTTGCTACCGAACTGACCAGAATAATAATAGCAAAGATTGGGCACAGATACTTGATCATTACGACAAATATCTTCTTTCTGCGGAATTTACTTTCCCCATGCCGGATTTCTTCTTCCATACGATCCACACCAACTACTTTAGATACAAATAAACTTGTCATCAACGCAGCAATCGGCATCATCACAGAATTGGTAAGGAAGTCAAAGAAGTCCAGGAACTGCATTCCGATGATCTTTACGAATGATAATGGTCCATATCCAAGGCATGACAATGTTCCGAGAATAATCATAATGAATCCCACAATAACCGTGGATTTCTTACGGCTCCATTTTAATTCGTCTTCTACAGTAGAAACTGCACTTTCTGTTAATGCGATAGAACTTGTAACAGCAGCAAATAATACAAGTAAAAAGAACAGGATTCCTGCAAACGTTCCAAATCCCATGCTGTCAAATACCTTTGGAATTGTAATAAACATTAATGACGGACCTGCCTGCAGCGTATCAGGATCTCCACCTGAGAATGCAAATACAGCCGGAATAATCATCAGACCAGCCATAATTGCAATTGCAGTATCAAATACTTCAACATTCCTTGTCGAATCTTCGATGGACGTGTCTTTTTTCATGTAAGAGCCAAATGTGACCAAAATACCCATAGCAATTGACAGAGAATAGAACATCTGTCCCATGGCTGTTACAACCGTCATCCATGAAAAGTTTTTAGGATTTGGTACAAGGAAGTATTTCACACCAGCCAGCGCACCCGGTCTTGTCACCGAATAGATTGCAATGATCACAGACAATACCACCAGTATCGGCATCATGAACTTGGAAACACGCTCAATTCCATTACGGACACCCGCATAGATAATGATCAATGTGAACATACAGAAAACAATAAAGCATATTTCCGTAGAAAGGCCATTGGATATAAATTTTGAAAAATATCCATCTTCTGCTAATTTTGCGCCATTCCCTTTCAGATATTCTACAAAATATTTAATTACCCATCCTCCGATGACAGAATAATACGGTACGATCAAAACAGGAATGATTGCATTGATCCATCCACCGAACGACAACCATCCGGCCTTTTTGCCAAAGGCTTTAAACGCACCAACCGGACTCTTTCTTGTCATACGTCCAAGAGCTGATTCCGCAACGATCATTGTATAACCAAATGTCAGCGCAAGCAGGATGTAGATCAGGAGGAATATACCTCCACCATATTTTGCGGCCAGATAGGGGAATCTCCAGATATTTCCCAGACCGACGGATGCGCCTGCCGCAGACAGAACGAATCCTATTTTTCCTGAAAAGGAACTTCTGTTATTTTTTTCTTTTTCCATCTCTCTTTCAGTTCCGATTTTCCATGATTACAATCAATCAGAACTTTCCCTCTTTCTTATCAGATTATATTATCAGACATTGATTATTCTTATATGCCAGACGATTTATTTTATCACATTTACGCAGTAAAGTCACTATTAATTTACAGATATCGCATTTGAAAAAAATCCCCGTCAAATGACGGAGATCTTTTTCAAATCATTTTATGTATTTTATTTATCGTATTCGTTCATCCACTTGATCAGTTCTACACAGTAGTCATCGTGTCTGTCTACGAATGTTGTATGTCTTGCTCTCTCCCAGAGGATCCATTTAGAATTCGGGATTTCATCTGCCATAGTCTTTGCAACTAATGGTGAGCACAGATCAGAGATACCACTCATGATCAGTGATGGAACTTTGATCTCGTGAAGTCTGTCGATGTACTCGAAGTCTTTCAGTGTACCAGATGGAACGAATTCGTTCGGTCCCCATCCATACAGGTAAGCTTCTCCACCGGATTTCTTAGGTCTTGTACAGCACTCTGGAAGATCTTCTCTCCAGTAATTACAGTATCTGTCCATATAGTTATCTACTGCTTTCAGATAAGCTTCTCCTGTGAAGTCATTACGCTCCAGGGCATCGTTGATCGCTGCCTGATCCTCTTCAGACATCATCTTAATTCTACGCATACCTTCTCTTGCCCACAGGCTGCTGCTTGGATGTCCGGAAGAAATGATGAAGGATTTTACCCCTTCTGCTCCACGCTCGATGGCATATGCAATCTGCATCATTCCGCCCCATGACTGTCCGATAATGTGGCATTCTTTTAATCCAAGGTGTTCTCTTAAAGCATCTAATTCATCCAGCCAAAGATCCTGTGTCCACATCTCCGGATGTCCATCCAGGTAAGATTTACCGCAACCCAACTGATCATACATAATGATCATACGATCATCATCATCTGCAACATTATCCAGTACTTCAAAATAGTTATGTGTAGATCCAGGTCCGCCATGTAAGCAGATCAGCGGAGCTTTTCCGTTATCTTTCTGTTCTCCAACGATTCTGTAATATGTCTGATAGCCGTGGAAAGGCATATATCCTTCTGTTATTTTTGCCATTTTATCTATTCTCCTTTTCTTAAAAGATGCCGCAGACCGCTAGTCCGCGGCATTTTTTTATTATAATTTTCTGACACCCCTTGTCAGTTAAATTTTCTTATGAGTAAGTAAAGTTACTTACTTGCAGCTTTTTCTATGTACTTTAGAAGTATTAGATAGCTCTTGTGTATTCTTTCAGCCATTCTCTTTCTTCATCAGTCAGATATGGACCAATTTTCTCGTAGCAGGCTTTGTGATAATCATTCAGCCATTCTTTCTCTGATCTTGTCAGTTCTTCCGGATCGATACCATCAAGGTCGATTGGTACGAAGTTCAGAGTCTCAAAGTGCATGAACTGTCCATATTTATTCTTCTCACCGTTTACAGTAAGCAGGTTGTTCTCGATACGGATACCAAAATCTCCTTCTTCATAGATTCCCGGCTCATCTGTAATTACCATACCAGGCTCAAACTGATGATGTTCGTTCTTAGAAGGAACGATGTACCAGCGGAATCCTGTTGGCGGCTCGTGGATACTTCCAAGATATCCGAAACCATGTCCGGTTCCGCACTGGAAGTCTTTGTTCATATCCCAGATTGGCTGTCTTGCCAATACATCCAGAGACCATCCGTGGTTACCATAGAGGAAGTTTGCTGCGCTTAAGTGCTGCATTGCTCTGTATACAGCTGTGTAATATTTCTTCAGTTCCGGTGTGATATGTCCCAGTACTGTTGTTCTGGTAATATCAGTAGATCCTTCATAATATCCGCCGCCTGTATCGCTCAGAAGCATACCGCCTTCTTTTAATACAACGTCTGTCTCTTTAGACGGTGCATAATGCATCATTGCAGCATGCTCACCGAAAGCTTGCAGAGGTTCGAATGAGTCACGGATATATCCTTCCTGTTCTGCACGCAGAGCTGTCAGTTTATCTGAAGCAGAAAGCTCTGTAATCTCCATCTTGTCATAATTTTTCTTAACCCAGTAAATGAACTTCGTCAGTGCAATACTGTCTTTCAATTCTGCATTTTTGATATTTTCAATCTCAACATCATTCTTAATTGCTTTCATCAAGATAGTCGGATTAGCTCCTTCTACTACCTTACATGGAAGACTCTTATACAGTGCATAGTTCATCTTCATCGGATCAATCAGTGCAACCTCATCTGCACCAATCTTCTTAGCATCTTCGTAAATGTCATTGTATGGATGAATGTTGACATTATTCTTTGCCATCTCTTCTCTGATGCGGTCATTCAGTTTGCTGTCATCGATATACAGATCTACACTGTCTTTACGTACGATCACATAGTCCAGTACCAATGGGAAGAAGTCAATATCATCTCCTCTGAAGTTCAGAAGCCATGCGTTATCATCCAGAGACGCAATCAAATGTACCGTTGCTCCGTATTCAGCCATCTTCTCACGAACTCGTTTCAGCTTGGATGCAACATTCTCTCCTGTGTATTTGTCTTCCAGGAAGAAACAAGGTTTCTTAGAAAGAGACGGGCGGTCTTCCCAGATCTGGTCGATCAGATCTACTTCATATTCGATCGTGATATTCTTTGCACCCAATACTTCTTCATATTCCTGTCCTTCACCCATAGAAAGGACACGACCATCAAATGCGACCTTACCGCCTTCCGGGATCTTCTGGGCAAGCCATTCTGTTGTAGAAGGTGTATCATCAACGAACATCTTCATCAGACGTACTCCACTGCCTTCCATCTCTGTCAGTGCCTGTGTGAAATATCTTCCATCTGTCCACAGACCCGCATCATCTTTTGCGATTACGGCTGTTCCGTAGGAACCACTGAATCCAGTAATGAACTTTCTCGCTTTGAAATGCTCTCCTACATACTCACTTTGATGGAAATCTGCAGTCGGTACAACATATGCATCGATATTCTGCTCTGCCATCAGTGCGCGAAGCTTTTCAATACGCTTTGCTACTTCTGTCATTTTGTTTTCCTCCTTAGCTACGTAATCTTTCTTCTTCTGCCAGTAAAACAGATTTCTTTCCCCATCGGCATCTGATTTATAAACTACGTTCTATATCTGGTTAAAATTATAACACTTTCGCGAAATGTTGCAACACTAAAAGCAATTATTTTATCTTTTTTTCGAAATTTTTCACAAAATTTATATACAGAAAACTTTAATGAAAAATATTTTCTGCATATTCAGATTGCATCTGCAGAACCTGCCAACGGTAGCTTCTTCCGAATGCATGACAAAAAAAGAGACAACCAAAACTGATTGTCTCTTTCTTATCATTTTTCAAAAATTAATCCTGAGCAATGATTTCTTTTTTGTTGTATGAACCACAAGCCTTGCATACTCTGTGAGGCATCATTAATTCGCCACACTTGCTGCATTTTACCAGGTTTGGTGCGCTCATTTTCCAGTTTGCTCTTCTTTTGTCTCTTCTTGCTTTAGAAGATTTATTCTTTGGACAAATTGACATAGGTTACACCTCCTTAAAATTCTTAAATACATCACGGATAACTGACATTCTAGGGTCGAGCCCCGTATCTTCACAGTTACAGGTACCTTTATTCAGGTTCTGACCACATACGTTGCAAATACCTTTACAGTCTTCGCTGCATAGAATTTTCGTCGGCCACCCTACCAATAACTCGTTGTAGACCAATTGTTCTACATCTAAGCTATATCCGTCAATATAGTTATTCTCGTCTAAATCTTCTGACTGATCATATGCATCTGACTCTGTATCAATCTTATGCTTGAAGTCAAGTGTCACCTTCACTTCTACATCTTCCAGACATCTGTCACATGGTGCAACTGATGTAATCTCAGCTTTACCAGTCACTTCCAACTTGCGGTCACCTGCATATTCTACAGACAATTCAAGTGGTGTCTTCTCTGTAATTGCATAATCTCCCATCTCAGACTTGAAACAAGTCATTTCAATCGGAACAGATTCATGTATTGCTTTATGCTGCTCAGACAGAACGTCGGATAGGTTTAATATCATAGTATCGTCTCCTATTCACACACTAGACTATTATATCATGTAAAATTATTTTGTCAACAGAAATTTACATTCTTTTAGTCATTTAGTCTTAAACTAATTTTGCTGTTTCACGAGCAATAGCTAACTCTTCGTTTGTAGGAAGGACAATTACTTTTACTTTTGATTCTGGTGTAGAAATTACGGTTGTCTCTCCGTGAACATTCTCATTCTTTTCTTCGTCGAGCTCTACGCCAAGATATCCAAGGTAATCACAGATGTCTTTTCTGAGGTCCGGAGCATTCTCTCCAACACCGGCTGTAAATGTGATTGCATCTACACCGTTCATTGCTGCTGTATAAGATCCGATATATTTTGCAACACGGTATTTGTAAGTATCCATTGCAAGCTGTGCTCTTTCGTTTCCGTCAGCAGCTGCCTGTCTTACATCACGGAAGTCAGAAGACACACCGCTGATTCCAAGAAGTCCTGACTTTTTGTTCAGGATATTCAGCATCTCATCTACGCTGATATCTTCATGATTGCAGATGAACTGAAGAACTGCAGGATCAACATCTCCACTACGTGTTCCCATAACAAGTCCTTCCAAAGGAGTAAGTCCCATACTTGTGTCTACGCATTTTCCACCGATAGATGCGGAGATACTTGCACCATTACCAATGTGGCATACAATAACCTTTGCATCTTCTTTTCCAAGAAGTTTTACAGTTTCACCAGATACGAACATATGGCTTGTTCCGTGGAAACCATATCTTCTGATGCTGTATTTCTCATAATATTCATATGGGATTGCATACATAGCTGCTTTCTTTGGAATATTCATACCAAATGCTGTATCGAATACTGCTACATTCGGTTTGCCAGGCATTGCTTTTTCACAAGCTTCAATACCGATCAGGTTTGCAGGGTTATGAAGAGGTCCGAGGTCGAAGCAGTCACGAACAACTTTCTTCACGTCTTCTGTTACAAGTGTTGCATCACTGTAAATAGTACCTGCATGCAGTACACGGTGTCCGATTGCTGTAATCTCATCCGCACTTTCGATCACACCATGCTCTTTATCCTGTAAAGCATCCAGTACTAACTGTACTGCTACACCATGATCTGGCATTGCCTGCTCTACAACATATTTATCTTTTCCTGTTGGTTTGTGTGTTAATACAGATCCATCGGCTCCGATTCTTTCACAGATACCTTTTGCAAGAACGCTCTCGTTCTCCATGTCGATCAACTGATATTTTAAAGATGAACTTCCGCAGTTCATTACTAATACTTTCATATTATTTCTCCTCTTACTTTATCTCTTACTGATTCTGGCACTGAACTGCTGTGATTGCAACAACACCTTCAATATCCTTAGCACTGCATCCTCTTGAAAGGTCGTTAACAGGTGCTGCGATTCCCTGTGTCATTGGTCCGTAAGCTTCTGCTTTTGCAAGACGCTGAACAAGTTTGTATCCAATGTTACCTGCATCAAGGTTAGGGAAGATCAGAGTATTGGCTTTTCCTGCAACCTGGCTTCCTGGTGCTTTAGCTGCTCCAACAGAAGGAACAAGTGCTGCATCAAGCTGCATCTCTCCGTCTAACATAAGATCCGGATTCTCAGCTTTTGCGATCTTAACAGCTTCCTGTACTTTTGTTACGTCATCGTGTTTTGCACTTCCCATTGTTGAGTAAGAAAGCATAGCAACTCTTGGATCAGCACCAACGAGCTGTTTGAAGCTTTCTGCTGAAGACTGAGCGATTGCTGCAAGCTCTTCGGATGTAGGATTCTGGTTCAGTCCGCAGTCAGCGAATACAAATGTTCCGTTCTCTCCCATGTCGCAGTCAGGTACTACCATAACAAAGAATGCAGATACAAGCTTTGTTCCTGGTTTTGTCTTCAGGATCTGAAGGCATGGACGAAGTGTGTCAGCTGTAGAGTGGCATGCTCCGGATACCATTCCGTCTGCATCTTTCATCTTAACCATCATTACACCATAATATAAGTAATTAGTAAGAAGAATCTCTCTTGCCTGCTCTTCTGTCATTCCTTTTTTCTTTCTCAGTTCAACAAGTGTTGCTACATATTCGTCTGTCTTCTCATATGTAGCAGGGTCTACGATTGTAGCTCCTGTGATGTCGAAATTCCCTTTATTCTTAGCGATCTCTTCTTCGCTTCCGATCAGGATCAGGTTAGCTGTTTCTTCTTTTAAAATTGCCTCTGCTGCCTCATAAGTTCTGATGTCTTCGCTCTCTGGAAGAACGATTGTTTTTTTACAACTTTTTGCTTTTGCTTTGATTTCATCTATAAATCCCATGATAAATAGACTCCTTTCCAAATATTTTTCTCAGTATTTTCATTATAATACAAAGAACCCCTGTGGACAAGGGTTCTTCCTGTAATCTTATGTCTCTTTTTGCGTACAATGTACAATATCCGTTATATTTTGCTTCTGATATATTACATTTTCACGACATTATAATTGAAAAACGTGACTTACGATCGCAAAATACACACTGATCGTACTGATATCAACCAATGTAGAAATCAAAGGCGTTGCCATGATCGCCGGATCCAGCCCAATCTTTTTCGCAACCAATGGCAATGTACATCCAACCACTTTCGCAATCAGTACGGTACATGCCATAGTAAGTCCAATGGTAAACGCCATGGTGGCATCTCCCTGGCCCATCAGCATAATTCGGATTCCATTCACTACCGATAAGATAATGCTGATACAGAATGCAATTCGGATCTCTTTCCAGATCACCTTAAACAGATCAGAAAATTCAATCTCTCCAACTGCCAGCCCACGAATCACCAGTGTCGAGCTCTGTGATCCACAGTTTCCACCGGTTCCGGTAAGCATCGGAACAAATCCCGCAAGCTGCGGCATCAGTGCCAGTGCATTTTCATAGCTGTTCATGATCATCTGTGTTACGGTTGCAGACAGCATCAAAAACAGCAGCCACGGAATACGACTCTTTACATGTTCAAATATCGATGTCCCGAAATACGAATCTTCATTCGGATTGACACCAGCCATGATACTGATATCTTCCGTTGTCTCCTCCTGTAATACCTGCATGGCATCATCAACCGTTACGATACCCACCATGCAATTTTCATGATCCACGATTGGCAGTGCGATCAGTCCATACTTGGTAATGGTATTTGCCACATCTTCCTGATCGTCTGTTGTACGTGCATACAGCATATTGGTATCCATGATCTCTTCTATTGTCTTGGATTCACTGCTTGTCAGCAATTCTTTTACATCAACCTGACCGATCAGATGGCGCTGTTCTGTAACATAACAGGTATAGATTGTCTCACGGTTCAGCCCAACCTGGCGGATCTTCAGAATCGATTCTGCAACCGTCATTTCTCTGCGAAGCGCAATATAATCTACATTCATTACGCTTCCGGCACTGTCTTCCGGATATTGTAACAGTTGATTGATCTGTTGACGCTTTTCTTCATCTGTAACCATCAGAAGTCTGTCCACTACATTGGCAGGCATCTCTTCCAACACATCAACGGTATCATCCAGATACATTTCCTCCATGATCTCTTCAAGCTCGGAATCCGTCAGTGCATTGATCAGGTCCTCTCGCGTATCACTGTCCATATAAGAAAATGTCTCTGCAGCTTCTTCTTTTGCAAGCAAACGGAATACCAGCACCATATGCTTCTGATCAAACTCTTCCAGAATCTCCGCAAGGTCTACAGGATACATATTTGTTTCCAGTTCTTCTTTCAGTTCTTTATATTCTCTCGCATCCAGCATGTCTTTGATACGTTCTTCAGTCAGCTCTTCTCTGTCTTCTACGTAATCAATATCATCTTCTTCTCGCTGTCCGTCCTCCAGGGGCTGCTCCTCATTCATCTTCTCTTCCATAACAATATGCATCCTCCTTTCTTCGAATTTTGCTGGGTAAACATCCCATTTGCGTACCCCACTATTGTATAGTATAATCAATTCCAGAATGTTATACAAGGAGATTCTTATGAAAACTGTTGGACTTATCACAGAATACAATCCATTTCACAATGGACATCTTTATCATATAGAAAAAGCAAAAGAACTGACCGGTGCCGACCGGGTTATAGTCATCATGAGCGGCGACTATGTGCAACGTGGAACTCCCGCCGTTCTTTCCAAGCATTCAAGGGCACATATGGCCCTTTTAAACGGTGCATCTGTTGTGCTTGAACTTCCGGTCTGTTATTCCTGCGCAAGTGCAGAATTCTTTGCAAAGGGTGCAGTATCTGTCTTAGACGGTCTTGGCTGTATAGATGCGCTTTGTTTTGGGAGTGAATGTGGTAATCTGGAACATTTAACATCCATTGCACACCTTCTGTCTGCCGAACCAGAAACCTACCGTCACCATCTCCAGAGTTCATTAAAAAATGGCATGTCTTTTCCGGCAGCAAGATGTCACGCTCTCGAAAAAATGACTGGCGATGCCTATGCTTCACAGATTCTTTCTGATCCCAATAATATACTGGGAATTGAATATCTGAAAGCTCTTAAAAAACTGAACAGTCCGATTGTTCCCTTTACCTTAAAAAGAGAATTTTCCGGATATCATGACACAGAACTTCATGACTGCTCCAGTTCTGCTTCTGCAATCCGAAAAGTCTTGATGAATATTCCGGCATCCCCGTACCTGCCGAAAAACATATCCGCACAGCTAAGCGAGCAATTACCACCCGGTTCTTTATCTATTATACAGAATGAATGGAACTTTTCCTGTCCTGTGGAAGCAGATGATTTTTCATTGTTGTTAAAATACCGCCTGCTGAGCGAACCCCATGAATCTCTTTGCAAATACCAGGATGTATCTGAAGAGCTTTCCAACCGAATCATCCGGAACCGGAATCAGTTTCGCTCTTTCGGACAATTCTGCACCCTTTTAAAAACAAAAGAACTGACTTACAGCCGTATCAGCAGAAGTTTACTGCATATTCTGCTATCCATAACCACAGAAGATATGCATGCATACCAGGACAATTCCTGTTCATATGCGCGTATTCTTGGTTTCCGGAAAGAACATACCGATGTCTTACGCGCGATGAAAGATCATGCTTCCATACCGATCATTACCAAACTAGGCAAATCAGCATCTCTTTTGTCACCGGAAGCTTCACGTATGTTGAACCAGACTTCTTTTGCTTCCGACCTGTACGAAAGTGTTATCTCCGATAAATTCGGCATACCGTTCACAAGCGAACAGCAAAAGCAGATTATACGTGTATAGTACTTCGACATATGATATTTTCTACGTTTCCCTTTGCATACTTTTGTATACAAAAACATGCGGCGTATGACGAAATATCTTCTTCCTGCAAATGGAAGCTGAACTTATTTCATCATGCGCCGCACATTTTATTATACATTACATGGATTTATTTTTAATTTTTGAAACTATGTACAGGAGCCGGAATTCTTCCTTTTCTATTTACAAATGCACTACAATCATATTCGTTAACAGGAATGATCGGAGCATATCCCAGCAGTCCGCCAAATTCGGCAGTCTCTCCTACATCTTTTCCGATAACCGGGATCAGACGTACAGCTGTTGTCTTCTGATTCACCATACCGATTGCCATCTCATCTGCAATAATTCCCGAAATAGTTGAAGCTGTTGTCTTACCTGGAATTGCAATCATGTCAAGTCCTACCGAACATACACATGTCATTGCTTCGAGTTTTTCGATCGTAAGAGCACCCATCTCTACTGCATCGATCATGCCTTTATCTTCACTGACAGGAATGAACGCACCACTTAAGCCGCCTACATAAGATGAAGCCATGACGCCGCCTTTTTTCACCTGATCATTCAGCATAGCAAGTGCTGCTGTTGTTCCCGGTGCTCCAACACGCTCCAGACCAATTTCTTCCAGGATCTCAGCCACACTGTCTCCTACTGCCGGAGTCGGTGCCAGTGACAGATCGATGATTCCGAACGGAATGCCAAGTCTCTTCGATGCCTCTCCCGCAACAAGCTGTCCCACACGAGTTACCTTAAAAGCAGTCTTTTTGATTGTTTCGCATAATTCTTCAAAACCTTTGCCACGTACCTGTTCAATTGCATGTTTTACAACTCCCGGTCCACTGACACCTACATTGATCACTGCATCTCCTTCTGTCACACCGAGGAACGCTCCCGCCATAAACGGATTATCATCCGGTGCATTACAGAATACCACAAGTTTTGCACATCCCAGAGAATCATTTTCTTTTGTTGCTTCTGCTGTTTCCTTAACAATCTCACCACACAGACGCACCGCATCCATATTGATTCCCGTCTTTGTAGAACCTACGTTGATGGAACTGCAGATTCGATCCGTACATGCGAGTGCCTGTGGTACAGAACGGATCAGATTCTCATCACTCTTTGTCATAGACTTTGACACCAGTGCCGAATATCCGCCGATAAAATTCACTCCGACTTCTTTTGCCGCTTTGTCCAATGTCTTTGCAATTGTCACAAAGTCTTCCGGACTCTTACATGCAGCACCGCCAATCAGCGCCACTGGTGTAATAGAAATTCGTTTGTTTACAATCGGAATACCGAATTCCTGTTCAATCTCTTCTCCGGTCTTTACAAGATCTTTTGCAACCGTAGTGATCTTGTTGTAAATATTTTCATTTAATTTATCAAGGTCTGCATCTATGCAATCCAACAGGCTGATTCCGAGAGTGATCGTACGTACATCCAGATTTTCCTCAGCAATCATCTGATTTGTCTCATATACTTCATATCTGTTTATCATGTGTTTTTTCCTGCCTTTCAGTGATTTTACTTATAATCTGTGCATTTTTTCAAATATTTCTTCTCTCTGGCAGTGAATAGTAACACCAATAGAAGTTCCGATCTCTTCCAGTTCTTTTGAAACTACGGCTACTTCTTTACTGCAATTTGTCACATCAACAATCATCATCATGTTAAAGTATCCATCCACGATGGTCTGCGAAATATCAAGGATATTAATGTTAGTTCCTGCAAGATATTCACATACTTTTGCAATAATACCTACGGTGTCTTTTCCTACAACTGTAATTACACATTTCTTCATGATTTGTTTTCCTCCTGTTGTCTTCACATCGTTTCTTACATTTTTGCTTCATTCTTATAATGTAATGATATCAGATACCTGATCTCGTTTGGCTACCATCATCGGAATATCATCTCCTTTATAAGGATTGTCACCGATACTGATCTCCAGTTTGACCGTTTCGTATGCCAGTTCTTCGTAATTGTTCTCTTTACTCAGATGTCCCAGAACTACATATTGCAGGTCATCATGTAATATATCGCAAAGAAGCTTTCCAGACAGTTCATTGGAAAGATGTCCCCTGTCGCCCATTACCCTTCGTTTCAATGGATATGGGTAAGGTCCTACTTCCAACATATGTATGTCATGGTTTGCTTCCAGAACGACCGCATTCAGATCGCTCAGATGTTCTACGGTATAATCATCATATACCCCGAGATCCGTTGCAACTGCAACAGATTTTTTTTCATTTTCAATTCTGTAACCAGACGGTTCATTTGCATCATGGGAAATTGCAAACGGATCTATATTCAATGTTCCAAGTGAAAATGAATGATCTATCTCTATCTCATGTAAAAGGCCTTCCGGAAGTTTTCCGAGACTTTTACAATTCCTGATTCCTTCAATGGTTCCGGGCGTTGCATAGATTGGAATCTCATACTTTCTGCTGAACACACCAAGTCCCTGAATATGATCTACATGTTCGTGTGTGATCAGTATTCCCTCCAGCTCATCCCCTTTTATCTCCAACTTTGATAATCCTTCTTCGATTCTTTTCTTGCTGATTCCTGTATCGACCAGAAGATGTGTCTGATCATCTCCTACATAAATACAATTTCCACTGCTTCCACTCGCAATGCTGCATAATCTCATACTAAATAATATCTGCCTTTCCTATAAATCTTCCACGATCTTATTCAGCTGGATCTTTGTCTCTTCAAACTGTCCGCTGTTATCGATCACCCGGTCACAATGACGCATGAACAGATCTTTCGGAAGCTGTGCTTCAAAAATCTGATCGACCTTGCTGTCTTCATATCCTCTTGCGTATTTTAAACGTTTTCTTCTGATGGAATCCTCTACATACACATACCAGAGTTCATCACAAATTTCCTCATAATGATCTTCTATCAGAAGTGCGCCTTCTATCAGCATCAGATTCGTATTCTTGCGTTCTTCTCTTGTGATCTTTTTCTGAATCTCTTCTTTTACCCTCGGATGTACAATTCCATTTAACACAGAAAGTTCAACTCTGTCGGCAAATACAATGTCAGAAAGCTTCGCACGATCCAGTTCACCTTTTTCATCCAGGATTTCATTCCCGAAATGAGCCACAATTTCATCAAAGCATTCTGTTCCTTTTTTCTGTAGTTTCTTTCCTACTTCATCCGTCATACAAATAGTCGCACCATACTTATTATTCAGATATTCCAGAATCTGTGTCTTTCCTGCGCCTACTCCTCCGGTAATTCCTATAATCTTCATCTTTCACACCTCTTATTTTGCTTCGTACCAGTTATCTCCTGTATGCATATCTATCTCAAGCGGTACTTTTAATTCTGCCGCATGTTCCATTTCTTCTTTCAAGATATTCTGAACCTCATCCAGCTCCGGCTCATACGCCTCGATCAAAAGTTCATCATGTACCTGTAATACAAGTCTTGATTTCATCTTCTGGTCTTTCAGTCTCTGATTCACCCGGATCATTGCAATCTTGATGATATCAGCTGCTGCTCCCTGAATCGGTGAATTCATTGCCACACGCTCACCGAACGAACGCTGCATGAAGTTGCTGGAAGAAAGCTCTGGTACCGGTCTGCGTCTTCCAAAGAGCGTCACCACATAACCTTCTTCTTTGGCATGCGTTACTGCATGATCCAGAAATGTCTTAATTCCCGGATAGGTTGCAAAATAATCATCAATATATTTTGCAGCTTCTTTACGTGTAATACTTAAATCCTGGCTTAATCCGAACGAACTGATTCCGTACACGATACCAAAATTTACAGCCTTTGCATTTCGCCTCTGCTGAGGAGTTACTTCATCAAACGGTATATGAAATACCTGTGATGCCGTAATCCGATGGATATCACTCTGTTCCTTGTATGCCTGGATCAGATGCTCATCTCCTGAGCAATGTGCCAGAACACGAAGTTCAATCTGCGAATAATCGGCATCCACAAATCGATATCCTTCTTCCGGAATAAATACTTTACGAATCAGACGTCCAAGTTCCATCCTTACCGGAATATTCTGAAGATTCGGTTCGGTACTGCTGATTCTTCCGGTCGCCGTAATCGTCTGGTTAAATTTTCCATGAATCCGCCCATCATCCTGAATATAATTCGCCAGCCCGTCTGCATATGTGGACTTGAGTTTGGTATATTGACGATATTCCAGAATCTTTGCGACTACCGGATGTTCCGGTGCAAGCTTTTCCAGTACATCTGCCGCAGTCGAATAACCTGTCTTTGTCTTGCGCCCACCCGGGAGCTTCATATTTTCAAACAGTACAACTCCAAGCTGCTTTGGTGAATTAATATTAAATGTCTCACCTGCTTCTTCGTAAATTTCTTTTTCCAGTTCGGCAATTTTACCCGCGAGTTGATCGCCATACTGTTTCAAAGCATCCGCTTCTACACGGATTCCATTTTGTTCCATATCAAACAATGTGAATACCAACGGCATCTCAATATCCCGGAACAACGTATCCATCTTTGTATCCCGTAATTTCTGCCGCAGAACCTCTACCGACGCATAATTTACATAAGACTCATAGCAGGCTTTCATATCCTGATCGATCTTTTCATCAATCATCAGACCCAGATGTTCTCTTGCAACATCTTCCCATGTATAATTATTTTTAAGTGGATTCAAAAGATATGCAGCCACACTAACATCAAAGCAGTTTGCCTGATTCCGGATTGTTACCTGTTCCATAGACTCTTTTAAATGGAACATTGCATACGTTTCTGCCTTCTCAGCCACATCCGCAAGTTTTTTCAGTAACCATTCTCCGGTTATGTCTTTTTCAACTTTGATACAATAACTTTCCTCTTTTGAAAAGCACAGTCCGATACCTCCAAGTCCGGCCTGATCTGCAAACAACGGTAATACATTTTCCAGATCTTTGAAGATTACGGCGCCTATTGTACTTGCTTCTTCCGCCTGTACAAAGACTTTCTCCGCTTCTGATTTGGAAGTAATGATCTTAAATCCGTCCTCGACCTTGTTGGCCGGTGCCGAAACATCGAATCTGGAAAGAAGATTTTTAAATTCCAGTTTCTGGAAAAAGATATATGCTTCTTCCGTATATAGATTACCGAGCTTTGCTTCGGATAGTTCATACGGGAAATCAGCCTTTACATTGATCGTTGCCAGCTCTTTACTGAGCACCGCAAGATCCCAGTGTTCACTTAAAGCCTTGGATGCTCTTGGCGGTTTCAGCTCATCCACATGTTCATGCGCTTCTTCAATCGAATGATACTGTGTAATAATCTTTGTCGCTGTCTTCTCCCCGATGCTTGGAACTCCTGGAATATTATCTGCCGTATCTCCCATCAGTGCCTTCAGATCAATAAATTCTTTTGGCGTCACCTGATAACGTTCTTCAACATCTTTAGCGTAGTAATCTTCAATTTCTGTCTTGCCCTGCTTAGTCTTCGGAATTCGGATTTTTACATGCTCTGTCGCAAGCTGCAGCAGATCGCGGTCTCCGGAAATAACGGTAACTTCCATACCCTCATTCTCACATCGATTGGATAATGTTCCAATCAGATCATCTGCTTCCAGGCCGGCACATTCAATCGTCTTAACCCCCATTGCGTGAAGCACTTCTTTGATCACCGGAACCTGCTGCCTTAACTCATCAGCCATCGGCTTTCTTGTTCCTTTATATTCTGCATACATCTTGTGTCTGAAAGTCGGGGCGTGAACATCGAATGCCACCGTCAGATATTCTGGTTTTTCTTCTTCCAGAAGTTTAAACATAATCGTTAGAAATCCATATATTGCATTTGTATGAAGGCCCTCCGCATTCGTCAGATCCGGCAGCCCGTAAAAAGCCCGGTTAAGAATACTGTGGCCGTCAATCAGAACAATTTTACTGCTCATTTTGTCTCTCCACCTAAATAGTTCATTTCTTATAAAATCACTATCTTACTATACACCAATTTGTGCCTTTTTAAAAGGTTAATTTTTCTCACTGATTTTCTTTCTACGGTTTCTTTTCATTTTTAGAAAAAGGGGATTGACAGACATTACATTTATAGTTATAATTTATTTTGTTGTGTAAGCAACATATATGCGGATATGGCGGAATGGCAGACGCACAAGACTCAAAATCTTGCGGAGGTGACTTCGTGTGGGTTCAAGTCCCACTATCCGCAGTCAAAAAACCCAGTAAAATCAAGGGGTTTAGCGATTAGAGACCTTTACTTTTCTTACTATTTTTGTTACTGTAGTTTCGTAAGAAGTAAATGTTTCTTTTTTTATACTCTTCCGGCACATTCCATGAATTTACTCTTTTCTTCCATGGAACTCACATCGTATGTATAATTTCCTTCATTTACTTTTTCCGTATGACCCAACAAAGACGCTGCTACTGTTCCAGATACACCGGCACATTTCATATTAGAATTCAATGTTCTTCTGATAGCATGGATACTTTTCTTGTTATGGAATTCTGCTGTTGTCGTGTTATTAACTGCACAGTCTGATATTCTTGAAGCATACACTCTTCCCCTGTCATCTTGAAAAACATACTCGCCTAACCAGCCATTCTTAAATTCAAACTCTTTTACTTTTCTTAATATCCTTGCCATATCATTTGTCAATGGAATAACTCTGATTTTATCATTTTTCGTAGAAGAAATATAACGTTCCTTTTTCAAACGGCTATTCTTTTCTGAACGACAGATTCTTATTGTTCGATGTTCATAGTTGATATCTTCCCATTTCAACGCTGCAAGTTCACCTACTCGCATTCCTGTATATAGCGAAAGCTCTACAGCCATACCTGCTACATTGGAACTATCATTGATCTTGTACAACAATGCTTTCCTTTCACTACCAGATAAGGTACGTTCCTCTGCTGTTTTCTCACGATCTGGTGTACATTTAGATCTGAACAATGGTAAGTCAACATAATCACATGGGTTTTCAGCAATAATTCTATCTCGCATTGCTTTCTTGAATACTCCGTTTATGTATCCAAACAAATCTTTCAATGCTCTCCAATATACCACTGTATTTGAATCTAATAATCTGGTTAAATACTCAGATAATTCTATCTCTGTGATTTCATCAATCTTCATAGATTCCAAAGTATCTCCTTTAATGAATCTTCTGTAATCACATTGATACTTATATATTGTATTATCTGATCTGCCACATTTTTGTTGACGGTCAATCCAGTCTTCAAATCTTACTTTGAACGAACAATCAATGGAATTACTCTGATAAAATTCAATGATACAATCCTCTAAATCGTTTTGCTTTTTCTTCTTTATCAGACGCTTTGTTCCATCAGCTTTTGGAAAATAAGTTTTCCAGTATCCGTCTTGTGCCAACCATACTCTGTATGGATGTTTGTTTAAAATATCCTTCCTTTTCTTCATTTCTATTTGCTCTTGTACATATGCCATATCAATAATATTATTATCTTGCATATATTTCAAGAGTTCCTGGTCATTCATATCTATCTCTTTAATAGTAATTTCCTTCTTTCTTTTCTATGATAAGCTAAAAGGTTCACTAGGAATATCCCAGTGAACCCGTTAATTTAATCTATATTCTATTTTTAACTGCACATTGCAAGCCGGACATCCCAGTTTAGCATTGCCTCATACGCACACATCGGGATTGAACCTTTGCATTTTTCTGCAACACTTTCTATACGATTCTGATTTCTTTCACAAACAATGTCTTCGGCTTCTTTCAATGTTGCGTATGTTTTCTTTTTACCTCCACCAATAACAAATGTACCATCTTCTTTTTCATAAATCTTATCTTTCGCACTACGCTCGAACATCGTATTCTGATAGTGCAATAGGAATACACACGTTTCAGGACTATAAACTTTATTCCCCTGTACCAACAAATCCTTATCTAAATCTATTTGATTATTCTTGCACGGTACATAGTGTTCATCAAACCAGATTCTAAAATTTGAATAATTCAACCATTCTTCACAGACAGACTTATCTTTGTACTCCGGCTTATATTTCTTATGTACCTTTTTGTCATAGCATCTTTGAACCATGTTCTTCCACTTATAATAAGAAACTGAATGACGCATCTCTGTATTCATTTTCATACCAGAATAGCCAACTCCGCACAATCCTCTGTGATAGTCCCAAGGATTCCAACCCTCCTGTTTATACTCAACTGCATTAATCACATCCATAATCACATCTTCAGATAAAGGTTCTGAAGATTGCTCCTGTAATTCTCTTAATCTAAGATACTGCTTTTCTGTCACTGGATATAAATGCTTATAATATCCATCCAAGATATCATTGTTCAAATGCCAAATCCGGGTATTATTCGCCACATCGTAATTCACAATAAAGTTTTCTACAACTAGAGAATCCCCTGTGACTTTAATTTTCTTATATGCATACGTCTGAGTATATTTAATGTATCTTTCTTTGCGAAGAGTGTATATAGTATCACCTGTCCATTTGTCAATACTGCCACGAAGCAGTCTATACTCACCGTTCTCATAAACGATACATCTTCTATAATTGCTGATCCATGCATCCTTGTAATATAGAAGCTTTACAAATTTTTCATCCTTAGCGCAGAAATCTATTCCTGATACTTTCTTTCTCAAAATTCTATCTTGATTAATTTTCTTATACTGACGTTGAATATGCATAGAATCATCTGAAAGATATTGCTCTATTCCATTTGAAAATCTATTATCTTCTCTCTTTTCCCGTCGTTGTTTATTTTCACAAGACTTACAAATTTTACGAGTATATTTTTTTCCACTTTTAGCAAAACTGCTTAACGGAAGTTCCCTCCCACAACATTTACAGATTTTAGTTTGATTATTGTTTTTAATATTTTTGTCATTATACATTTATCCTCCAATCATACAAACTGACACAAACATAACCTTGCATCAGTGCAATCTATTGTTTACTCCCGGACTGCTAGGGACTTCAACGGATGTCTTAAGGCGCATCTCAGACCTTTGTTTTTGGAAATTGACAGTAGAATAACTGTCATAAGATTTGAATAAATTTTTGTATTATAAAAGACGGTTGTTATGCCGTCTCTATTTCAAATATATCTTCCATATTAATTTGTTCTAATGGATTTTGTTCTCCCCAAACAGATTCGATTTCGCAATCGACTTCTAATTCAGGGAACACTGATAAGTCAAGTTCTCCACCGTCCTTATACTCTCCATCCTAAGTATTAAAAACGTCAATTTTTGACTTTTTTGTGTAGGACCACCTAAAACAAAACGTCAATTTTTGACGATTCTGATACTGCTACTACAGTAGATTCTTTTTACTAAAAGAGATTCTATTTGGAACCGAAAATAAATTTCGATTCCACGTCAAATATATCTTCTTTTAAACTATTCTTTTTCTACTATATTAAGTGGAATATTATTTTCGTTTTTCCCATTAATTTTTGGATTTTCTTTTTGAGATTTAAGATATGTTACCAGAGAGCCATAATTTCCATATCTTCTGAGAGAATCATGAATTAATAGATACTTTGCAAGTTGACTACCTTCGATCTTAGATTTGACCATTACTACATACGCACCAGATTCATAAGCAAATTTACATTTCTTATTCAGTTGCTTCTTTTGCTTAGTCCTCTGGTTCATAATATATTTTGGAATCTTATTTGCCGGATGCAAATCTATGAACTTGCTTATCCAGTTATAGCAGTCGTTCCATTTATATGGAAGTCTGTTAAAATACTCTTCGTCTTCTGGATACCATTCAATCCATAGCTTTTTGACATTATCACTTGTAACTGTCATATCACTTTTTGCGATCTCATATGCAACCAAAAGTTTTTTCTCTTTTGCACATGAAATCATGCTTTCAACTTTCTGATTATTCAACCTCTTCTTCTCCTTCATCTGCTTTTTCCTGTGCAACACGATTCATTCTCTTTCCGAATCTTATAGATGGAACATACCTTCCTTCTTTCCTCACAACGCCCCGTCCAAAGTTACCATAAGTTTTAGCATTCTTCCATTTACGTTCTAGTGTGAAGATATCATAAATACGCAGATATCCATCTTCTTTAATGACATCTACCATGATTTCCATAAATGCTTTCATCGCCCAGTAGGTTTCATGCTTTCGGATGGGATGATTCATCTCTTTTGCTTTATTATAGACTGCATCTGTTAACTGTTTTATTCCATTTATTTTCACAATATTTTCACCACCATTCAATTTTATTAAGTATTAAGGACACCAGTTCCCCAGTGTCCCCAATAAATATTTATCTCCGAATCTGCATACCGCCTTTTCGAAGTTCTTTGACCATCTGCTTAGACGTGTATTCATACGATCTCTTAAGAATATCTTCTAATCCAGGCAATGCATCTTTGTCAACATTACCCTCTACAGTCAACAACGAATCATAATGATTCTCAACCGTCACATTACCCATACCCTTACCTTCTAACTGACTAACAACAGAAGCAGTAACATCACTGAAATCTGGCACAGCAATACTCTGCATATTAGCCATATCATTGATATACTCTTCAATTGTTCTACCATTGATAACCATGTTTCCATTATTATCAAGCTGTTCAGAAAGAGCCATGAGTTTTTCGGTTGGTGTATGTGGAATTACACCAGTGCTTTTTTCAAGCTTTGTAATTCTTCCACCTTTACCATTAGGAATCTGAAGTTCACGACCTTCTTCATCCACAATAGCAATTTGATCTCTGTCAACTCCCGGAGTACCTTTCGCATATCCGCTAATCTGACTTAATCTTACCCATCCTAAATCTCCATATCTTCCGTCCCTAGATTTGATATGGACTTTAAGATCTCCTGTATATCTAGCACTTCCGCCATAATCTCTGCTAGAATAGCTATCAATTACAACACCATTCTTGACACCAGAATATAAACTTCCAGCAGGTCTTTTCCCCCAAGAGTCATAGTAATATTTTCCATTAAATGTTACAACATCACCGACTCTAGGTACTCCATCTCCACCTTTATTTGAAGGAATTGCTGGTTTTGGAGGATCTGGCTTCTTTGTAACGGTAACAGCAATAGTCTTAGAAATTCCAGATCCGTCAGTAGTAGATACTGTTATCTGACATGAACCCGGCTTCTTACCACTAATCGTTCCATTTGATACTGTAGCAATAGCAGTATTACTTATTTTCCTTAGTTATCCTTAGATTAGTCTTAGCTGTTCACTACTTCGTAAAAATAATAGGCTGTTCTCAGCCATGTTCTTTACTCGGTATACGTTTATTGTTGGGATTCCAGAAGCAACTACCCCGTCTGCACTCGTCACTGTAGTGTTGGCAGTGGTTACACTCCGGTTGTTCCCAATCTTTTTGATGTTTCATGTGTGGATACCTCCGTATTCTATTTTCAAGGTTCATTTTGTGTACACAAATAAATGATGATGTATGCTTATATGGATAGACTTCACCTGTTAATTTGGTACTCTGTTCAGTTTTAATAGTTGGAATTTATGTGACAGACTTGTCACGAGTGATTTTTGATGTTATACTGTTCTTGATTGGAAAACAGGTTCATTCGTGAATCTGGTACATATTGAAGAGTTTGTTTGGTCGCAATCTCTTCTCTCGAAGTCTTAGCGTTTTGGTCGATGCTAGGACTTCTTTTTTATTCCTCTATCATTCTAAATCAGAACGTTTGTTCTGTCAACTATCTTATCAAACGCTTGTTCTTATTTCTGCTTTTCTACACTCCTTTCTGTTTTTGTAAACCAAGTGTACATCTTTTTCCTAACTATGTCAATATCTTTCTTCTGTTTTTTTGAAATTAGTTTTACTTTTATAGAATTTAATGTTATGATATAGCAAGGGAGGTGACTATATTGAGTCTTTCTTATAAACCGTTATGGGATATGTTAGAGGAAAAAGGAATAAGTAAGATGGAATTCGCTAAATCAGTCGGCATATCAAATGCAACATTAGCAAAATTAGGTAAAGATGAGCCAATTTCTCTCACTACTGTAGATAAAATATGTAATGAATATGATTGCGATATAGAAAATGTTGTCAAATATATATCAAGCATAAAAGTAGATGATAATGCTTCTAAAATATTAAACGTTGGAACAATTATTGTATCCAAAACACCTATACGTAGATTTCCAGGACATTCAGATCGAACAGGCATCTATCATTATGTCATTACTGATAAAAAATCAACTCAGCAAATTTCTATCTTCAATAATATAGATTACAGTTATAAAATTGCCTCATTATCTTTCATACCATCATCTAATAATCTATATATATCGATACCTAATCTAAAACTGGAAACAATTGAATCTAAGACATGTTATCTTCGTTTAGATACAATTCGGACTTTACCAGAGGATTCCGAATTTCAAATTATTGGTTCTCTTCCTCAATATCTTATAGATAAAATTATTAAATTTAATGACTTCATGGCAACTTTATAACTAAAACTCCCTCCGGCACAATAACCGGAGGGTTCTTCTTATCTTATGCTTTATAATCTGGACGTGTTTCTTCTTAATATACATTACATGACAGAACTCTTCTCTTTGTTGCAACACCAGTATCAAGCAATTCTTTCAATTCCGAAATCATCTCAGAAAGTATTTTATAGTTCTAAAGAGACCCATTTATATTGCCAAGCCGGATTGCGGTCTGTCAAGCTGTGTATTAAGAATTTATCGACATCTGACCACAGCATTCAAGAATTTTTTCTTTCAGGCTACGATCAATCTCTAATCTAACCTCAGATACTTCTTCTTTTTCGGCATTTCCGAATAAGAAATTATAAGCTACTTTGAATCTTTCGTATCCATTCTCCATTCTTTCTTCTTTTTCTAATTCTTTATATGGATTATAAAAATTCTCATACAAATTTCTTCCTTCCGTAGTCATCTTCATTATTTCTAAATATCTACTCTCGCCATTCAAAAATTTTCTTTTTTCTTCTACGTTTTTCATATCCAAAATTATTAAAAGTGGAACAAACAATGAAGCAATTGTTCCCTCTCTGGAATAATCGTTTATCACTTGACATGATTCTAAATTATTAATTTTCTCTCTGTAAATCAGGAAATCTCTTCGAGACAATTTAAAGTATCTAACCAATTCATTTGCAATACGTATTAAAAAATGCTGACTTTGATTAATAACACTAATTTCAGTATCATATGTTTGAAGTTCCGGTATATTTTTTACTTTTCTTTGAAATCACCAACAACAATGACCTTAGTGGATCAGCATGATTATCATACAACCACGCATTATAATACACCGGAAAATATGAATTCTCCAAATCTATATCTTCTAATACTGTGTTTGCAAAATACGGTTTCATTTCCTCCAATTCAATTTTTGTATCATCTGTACCAAATTTTTTCAACGTCTGATATTCCAATGTTTTTTCAATCTGCCGTACATAAAAAGTTTTTCCTTCACCCCATCTTGCATCAAGACTAATAAATCTATTATCTTCTATGGCATCTAATATTTTTATAAATTCTAGAATGCGTGCGTTTCTATTTCCTATTTGATCCGCAATTGATTGTAAAATATTTTCATCTGTTGCATCTAATGTAGCTTTTTTCATATGTATTGCCTCCTTATTCTACTATTCATTTTCCTGCTTGGCATCTTCTTTTTTAGACCTACATTTCCCGTACATAATTTCATAATATCGATTATTCAATTCATTTGTTATATCTCTGAATAATTTATTACATACACTACTACCAGACATTTCCGAAATAACTTTACCTTCATCATCTATCTCTGTTGGTATTTTATAATCTTTTTTTTCTATAATTAGTGGTTCTATCTCATCTATATAATATTGCATCACTTTTTCGTTTCGTCCACTACCATCTTTATGCCATTTAAAATTCCAATAATGTAGTGTAATCATATTACCCAGCTTGTTAATTGGTTCATAAATAGAATGATATATGTATTTGCGATTCTTTTGTCCCCAATCAAATAAAAGGTCGATTTCACCAAAATATCTATCCCATTCAATTCTATCTTGATTATAAAAATCTATAAAAAAATCAATCTTTTTCTCCAACGTCATACTTGCTTCATACTTATTTATTTGCTTAAGAATCTTATGGGTATATGACCAGAAACCTTCTAATACTTTCCTTCGTTCAACCCTATAGCCTACAATAACTGTTATCAACGTTAATATCGCACCACTAAATACTCCTATTGAAATATCATACCAAAATCCAACTTCCTTTCCAGTAAGATAAAATTTCAGTACAAAACTTGCGATGAAGCTTACAATGGATATTAATGTTGTTACGATTACTGAATTTTTATAAATCTGCATTTCTTATCTCCTTTGTTCAAATAATAATATATTTACCAGTATCATTTTTTACAATAGAAATCGACTTCTTGTATTTATTGTAGCATATCTGAATGTGAATTATGTGAAAGTTGAAATTTCTGACATCCTACCACCTGTTCTTACTGTAACATACATATTTATGATTTTTATGCAAATTTAAAAATATTTGTACTGCTGTGCCGGATTATTCAATATCTCCTCAAACATACCAAAAAAATTTTTTCTTTCGAACTCAATTCCTTCCATATAATGCATCATTCCACACGATATCCTGTCCCCATGATTTTTATAATTTCCTTATTTTACGGACATTTCTTCCATCCTACTCTCACCCACACTCTCAGCAAACTATTCGGTTTCTTGTTCGAATAACCCTTATTCTATAAGGATTTCTGACAATCTTCCTCATTTAATTCCTACTATTTTACTAGGGATTGTATTTATTTTATCCAGGATTTAAGCTATTCTACCGAATTTGCCTGTAAATCAATACTTTCTACACTTCAAACTATAAATATTATTTTATCTACCAGTTTGCTAGGTTTATGCATTTATTCCACATCCTCCGAACTCTCTTCCCGGAACTAAAAAAAGCCATGACCTTTTTCAGATCACAGCTCTTGATATTATCTTACTCTCTTCTTATGTACAAGAGTATATTCTGTCAAACAAATTGCTCTTGCACTACTTCCTCTCTTAATTTTCTTTTTCCTTTCCAGTGCATCCAAATAATACTTGATTGTAGCTGTACTACTTAAGTAAACTCCTTTACCAATTTCTCGAACTGTCGGCGCATAACCATTTTCTTTAAAATATTTAATCAGGAACAGATATATCTCATACTCTTGTTCCGTCAAATTGATATTATCTCTTCTTTTATATATTCCCATGTCACTCTCTTCTTTCTCCGAACTCATATCTAACTGATACCTTATTATATGTGAATACAACTTTCTGAATCTGTTTTGCCGAAAGAACAGATTTTAATTCTTCTGTCAACTGTTCTCTTATCTGTTGCCGTATCTGTTCTGACTGGATATCTTTATTAGTGATCTGCATTGTTTCCATCCTTTCTTGTCATCCTGAGTTCTATGAATATCTTCAATACTGTAAAGAACATATATATTGCGAATGGAATTCCAATAAACAAAAGACTTATGATTTTACCGTCAATCAAGATGGATGTAACCATTCCAGATACCCACAAGATCATGCTCATATAAAATCCATAAGTTACTATTTTTAACCACCGCATACCAATTCATCCTCTTTAAAATGTTCTTCTATTTCTTCCATCGTCAGAAACAATTCTTTTTCAGGGACGACTTCTCCATCTACACGATATCTAATATTTGTATCCTTGTCTGATACAGTAACACGGACACTCATTATCTCTTTAGGCTCATACACCCTTCTAAAGCTCACTTCTTCACTATTAAGAACTATGTTTCCTTTTCCCAAACATTTAGGACATTGACATCCATATCCTTTATAGTTGATTGAACCAGTTCCAAAGCATATATCACACGTTTGGATGTTCTCAATCCTCTGAAATCTTTCAACTACTCTATATACTTTCTGTCCCATCTCATACTTTGTATTGATCTGCATTACAGTCCTCCGTTCTCCATGTCTTCAAAGATATCTCTCAAGTTCTCAATATCTGACTTCAAATACCATGCCCGACCATCAATCTCAATTGGTGTACCGTTATCTGCTGCCATTCGCAACTTTTCCATCATCAGCTCCATTCCAACTGTAATACCTCTGTTATACTGATCTTCCATCATCTGTTCCATTTTTTCTCTACTCTCCATGTCTTTTATTTCCTTTCTGCATGTGAATGTATTGTGTGTATTTGTCTCTTCGCTATATAAAGTGGAAAGTTAGAAAGAATTTTCCCAGAAATTTGAAAAATAATTTAAAAATTTTTCGTTGAGTTATTAGAAGCCTTCCATTATAATGTTGATGTAAAGGAGATTTAATCAAATCAATGGACATAAAATCGAAATCAGAAGATATTGTTTTTTCCGTCATTCAACATTTACCTATTGTTCCAAGCTTCTTAATGAATTGGGCGAATGATTATCTGAATCGGCGAATTGCCGAGTTAGAACATGAAACACTCCGTCAGCAATGGGATAAAGCTTTTCTTGAAAAGACTGTATCAGAAATTTACGAACGGCAGCAGGACAAAGAAAAGCACTAACAGAGGATTTTATTTCTTCCGTTAGTGCTTTTTTTACTTGTCACTATAATGCTGTCTACAAGCCAAAATATAAATATTCTGTTCGTCAATACGATAAATCAATCGGTCTTTATCATTAATTCGTCTACTCCAATAACCTGATAAATTCCCTGTCAAAGGCTCTGGCTTTCCTATGCCTTCGTTTCCATTCCGATCAATATCTTTTATAAGATTATTGATTTTTTTCAAGGTCTTCTTATCTTCTGTCTGCCAATACGTGTAATCTTCCCAGCCATTATCAGTAAACATTTTATTCATCTTCTGCCACCTCAGTTAATGTATGAGAAGCAAAATTTCCATTTTCTAACTGTGCTTTTGATTCCATTAGCCAGTCATAATTAGCTTTATTTCCCATAACATGAATATTTTCCATCAAGTTATTGTAAGCTTCTTCAGACATCATAACAACATTTTTATTGTTCTTACGGGTAACTATCATTGTTTCATAATCATCAGTTACTTGATCCATATAACTTTTCATATTTTCTCTTAATGATGTATAATTTACAGCTAACATTCCATTCACCTCCGTACAGTTTTCTGTACTTAAATTATAACGTACAGTATTCTGTACGTCAATATTATCATAGATAAAATTTTACTACTTTTATCATCCATTTACAGCACAATTCCTTCTGCCTTTACATTATTATAAAATGGCAATGCCCCAGCCAATACTCAATTTATGAAAACTTTAAATAATATCATGTGTATTGTTTGGCATATAATTCCAACGTCTTTTTTACTGGTTGATTGTTGGGATATAGTGTTTATGGGTGGATTATTCTGCATTACTTTCTATGATATATTTTCCACCTTTGATTTCTGCATCTTTATCAATAAAAGCAAGTTCCATTCCTAATTTATCTGCTATTTTTGCAAGTTCATCCGGTGAAAAAGTATTACGCTGCATTTTGTTACTAAAATTCTGTTTGCTTATACCCAACATCTCTGCCATTTCTAACTGAGTTACTTTTTTATCTTTTGAAATTGTCTTTATCGTCTCTTTTAAAGCCAACATTATGTCCTCGCTTTCCCTATTATACAAACATAGGTTTTACCTATATTCGTATTAATAGTATATCATATTTCCGCTGTTCTTTCCTAGTAGTTAATACGACACCAACAGAATTAATTTCCATCAGTGCCGTATATAATTTATCCTAATGTCTTCAGTAATCTCTTTATACATTTCCATTGAAGATTGTGTCTGCATTTCTTTTCCATCTGGTACATGAATACATTCGTTACCCGATTCAAAAAGTCTTCCGGAAGAATGTTCTTCTTCAATTGATTACAAGCGAAACAGGCAATCTGAATATTTTCCAATCTATCTGCGCCACCTAAATTCAATGGAACTATATGATCCAATGTCATATCATCTAAGGTTAATTTCTTTCCACACAACTGGCATCTTCCATCATATTGTTTATATAACATTTCTCTTGTCACTGCGCTTCTATGCTTTCTCTGTACTACTTGTTTCCAAATGACACGCTCTTTCTCAGTATCATAGATATAATATCCTTGTGTCTTGCGATCTTGATGCGCCCACAAATACTTTTTAGCTTGATTTATGCTATCATATTGAATTGCCTTATTGATATCTTCCGTCTTCCTGTGCTTTCCATTTTCGTTTAGACATATGTAATATGTTCCATTTGTGATAACTATTGCCATATTTTCCACCGCCTAATACTTTCTTGGAAATAATACAGTTGTCACAGATCTATCAGCTTCAGTTATAATCCATACTTTCCCTTTACAGGTCTTATATGTTCCCATCAACTGACCGCCATCTTTCAATGCAAGCTCATTCATCTCTTTGTCTTCTTCTGACATTCTGCCCCAGTTTCCAAGACAAAATAGTTGCATAGCGTGCATTATTTCCAATGCAAATTCTCGACTTGACTCCATTGCTCCATAGATTCCAGGTGTTACTACTTCTCTTCCTAATTCAAAAAATACTGATTTAAACATTTACGTTCCTCCAACTCTTTCTTTAAAATTTTCCGTCAACAAGCATCTGACGAATGTTTTCAAGTTCCCTGTAGTATGATGATTTGCTTATTTCCATCATCAAACATATCTCTGTATTGCTATATCCAAGCATTTTTAATGTAATAATGTTCTGCTGCCGAATGGTCAAATTTTCCATCACGGATTTTAAAATTTCCAATGCAATTACTTCATCTTCTGCGGATGGTATTTTTTTTATGATTACTTCCGCTGGTTGCCTTTTCTTCGCTGTTTCCAGTTTGAAGTGACTTTTCATCTCCGATCTCATACAGTTCCAACAAATCCCATCCAGATTATTTTCCGTATTGTTCCCAACATATCTGTAGTACTTCTGGATTCCCTTTAGATATCCAAATACGACGGTATTATAGTAATCTTCCATACTGTAGTTATGCGCTCTCAAGAACTGGTAAACCAGATCATGATTCTTTTCCGCAAAAACCTTTTCTTCCTCTGTTAATGGTCTATCTGTGTACTCTGCTTTACGTCCTCTTCTGTGTTCTGTCATAATTTTGTACCTCAACTTTCATAGAATTATTTATTTGTATATTTGCAATATTGCTTAATGGCAAGCGGTCAACTGAATGACCCACGGCTCAACCGTCACTGCCTGTTCTATTTCTTCTTTTTCAGAAGCTTAGAATCATCAAACCATTTTGTCGGCTCACCTTTAAAGCATGTCTTAGGTTGTAATATTGTGCTGTGTCCAATCTTCTTAACTACTTTGTTACTGTCTGTAACAACTGCAAACTGATTAATTCTTTTCTTCATTTATTCGTCCTCCTGTGGTAGAATATTTAAATACAATCTCATATACTGATAAGCAATTTGTCGTGCTCTGTGGTCTGCTGTTTCAATTTTTTCTTGTATATCTGACCTGTTACTATGGACATATTCCCATGTATCAATCAAAGATAAATCATCAATAATCTTTTCAACTACCGGATATACCATCTTCTCAAATGTCTCGTTGAAGAACTCTATAAACTCCTGTTTGGTATTAAGCTTGCAGTCCATATAAATCGGCTCAATGGATTCTGTGTACTCATTGTATGAGATATAACTTTCTTCTTTACCCGTCATAAATAAAAATTCACTGTACATCATGGTGCTACACCTCCTCGTCTATGATGATGAACTCTTCTTCTGTGTCTTCATCAACCCAAAGATTGATACCGTCTTCTGTAGTTGCTATACAATGGTCTTCATGTACCTCTGTGATAACTGCCGATTGGTCTACCGTCCCGTCAAAATCTTCTGTGTGCCATAATACTTTCTGATTTAATTTGAAACTCTTCATAATCCTTTACCCCTCTTTCTTAATATCCAAATACAATCCATGTAACTATCATCCCAAAGACAAACAAAACCGGAATCACACTTACAACGATTGCAGATATAGTCAATTCTCTGTCACATTCATCTTTGCTGATTTTGTGCTTATGCTGTTTTACCGGAACACTTGCAACTGAGCGTTTACGAATATCAATAACTTTAATTCGTTTGACTGGTTCGGTCGGCTCTACTACTTCATAATTTTCAAATGTTGCCACTGTTTTAAATCTCATTTGTAATACCTCTCTTTCTTCTTTTCTCGCTGTCCTCTGCTTTAGAGACTTGGAACTCTCACCCCATAGGTGGTAGCATTACAGCGTTAGCGGATTGCTCCGCCGTTACTGTTATTTAATTCTGAGAACTCTAAAAGAACTTTTAAAAATACATTGCTCATATTGTTTATCTGTGAGAAGTTTTTTTACTTCTTCTTTTTTTACATTTTCGCGAGTTTGCATAGAATATGTAGCTTTGTAATCTGTTCCAATGTACTGCCTAATAGGTTTCCCCTTTTTATCTGTAGTTTCGCATTCTTCTGTATCATTTAAAAATTCAATAATGCTATTTTCAAGTGCACGAATTTCTGCCTCTGTTTCTTCTTTTAACATTTTTAAGGACTTCAATTCGGATACTGTTTTGTTTAACTCTGCTCTTGTGATACACATATCAATTCCTCACTTTCTTATATGGGAGAAACACGGTTGAATCATCTTCTTGACTATTGCTAATCTCACGGGACGCTCACAAGTATATGGTTTTCAACTTCATAACCTTTCGAGTTGTTCGTGTGTCTCTGTTGTTTTGTTTGTGACTATATAGTACATCTTTTCGTGTACTTTGTATATTGACAGAATCAACAAATATACACGTTATCGTGTACCATTCTTTTGTGCATTAGTACACGTATATGTGTATTATCCACAATTAGCAGTACACCTTTTCGTGTATTATTACCATTGTACAAGTACACGTTATAGTGTATCATCTTATTAACAATTAAATACAGAGGAGGTTCAAAGATATGAAAACAAACGTATATAAAATGGTAACAAATAGAATCATTGAACAGTTAGAAAAAGGTATGATACCTTGGCAAAAGCCTTGGAGCGGATCTAATAAAGGTGCTTACAATAGGATAAGCAATAAGCCATATTCATTATTGAATCAGATGACACTTCAACATACTGGTGAATATGCAACTTTCAAGCAATGGACTGATTTGGGCGGTCATATCAGAAAAGGTGAGAAAGCCGAACAAATAGTGTTTTGGAAAATTCAACCGATTGAAAAAGAAAATGAAGACGGTGAGAAAGTTATACGACAGATACCTATACTTAAATACTTCAACGTCTTTCATATTTCACAGGTTGACGGAATAGAGCCGAAAGAAAAGCTTGAAATAAATGAGCACGAACCAATTGAACAGGCTGAGAAAATCAAAGTCGATTATATGAATCGTGAACATTTACGGATAAGAGAGACAATATCTGATAAAGCTTTTTACTTACCTACTGCTGACTACATTCAAGTACCTTGTAAGGAACAGTATCAGAATATAGAAGAATTTTATTCGACTTTGTTTCATGAAATGGTTCATAGCACTGGACATAAAACTAGACTTGATCGAAAAGACATTAAAGATTGTTTGTATAAAGGTGATGAGAATTATTCAAAAGAAGAACTTACCGCAGAGTTAGGAAGTGCCTTTTTAATTAATATGCTCGACATTGAAACAGAAAAGAGCTTTAAGAACTCAAGCGCATATATACAAAGCTGGTTAAGAGTATTAAAGAACGATACTCACTTCATCGTATCAGCAAGTAGCAGAGCAGAGAAAGCTGTCAACTACATATTAAATGAACAGTAGCAATGATAATCAAAGGGTGTATCAATAACAGGTACACCCTAACATATATGAAAGGATGTAAAGAGATATGAAAAACAGAATAGTTAAAGTAATGATGATTAGTGTAACAATGATGATGATGGTAACAGGATGCAAAGACACAACAAAGAACAGTGAAGACACTGCAAAGAGTAATGATGTAAAAAGTATTGAAACATCGGTGGAACTACCGCAGAATATGACCGATGATTTTCAAACAGAGATTTATTATATTGACAGTCAAGAGGAATCTGATAAATGTTATGAAGCTTTACAACATCGTGACGGAAAGATAATCATTGAAGTTGTTACGGGAACGGTAACAGGTGAAAACGGTGATGGTCAAATTGATTATCAAGGTTATATAAAATATCATGATGACTTGGCTGTAGGAACACGGATTGAAACTGTAATGATCTACAATCCCGATAATAATTATATCGATGATATCATGTATAGAGCCGATACAATAATTGAATAAGGCAGACATAAAAAGGGACTGGGAATTCTTATCCTAGTCCTCTTCTTTTGCCCTCTCTGCAAGGGTTTAAATGCGTATATATGGGGCTGTTTTGCTCTGTATCGGTGTGGGTGTCCAATTGGTATGGAATCTCTTAAAAATTGTTTCTAGGTCGATTCTGAGCGTTTTTCTCTAGCGGTATAGTTGTCTGCGGTGTGGGTGGTAAGAATTTTGATTTAGGGGGGACGTTTTACATTTTCTTAAAGATGGAAAATTTTAGATTCTTGTATATGTATACCACTCACACGATGGATTGAATTTTTTCATTACCGAAATACCGTTCGGGGGTAGTAAAAACCTCAAAAATGAAATTGCTTTCTGAAATTCGTATAATGTGATTCATCCACACACTGAGTCAAAAATCTCACAGCGGAAAATTTCGCAGCACATAATATGCATCTCCGGCAACGACACCAAAATGGTAACATTCCGGCAGCAGTCCAT
>ERZ507086.257-NODE-257-length-32716-cov-4.618322_pt1 | contig 32716 bp, 26 predicted proteins | sample MGYA00512292_ERZ507086 | MGnify/ENA metagenome assembly ERZ507086
TGTTCGCAGCGGGTTCCTGTTGGGAAGGTGTGGACTTTCCCGGCGATATGGTATCATCGCTTATTATTGTGCGGCTGCCCTTTCCTGTTCCCGATCCATTGAGTGAAGCGGAACGGGAACAGTATCCCACCTTGCAGGACTATATCCGGGCTGTCATTATCCCAGATATGCAGGTGAAACTCAGGCAGGGATTCGGGCGGGCGATCCGCACCGAAACCGACACCTGCGTGGTCAGCATTCTGGATCACCGGGCAGCTCCCGGAAAGCGATATCACCGGGCTGTGCTGGAAACCCTGCCTCCACTTCGTATCACCAGAAAAATTGAAGATGTGGAAGCATTCATCCGGGCAAAGAAAAGCCCGGATTATTTTATGCCGTAAAGGAGATTGTTATAGATGAATAAAGAAACACCGCCAGTCATGGCTTACCCCTATATGGAACGCCCTATGTGGCTATACAGCCGGAGCAGCGACAAAAGGATGTTTGTCCTGATCCAGCAAATGCGAAATCTTTTAAGTGAAGCCAAGCGCCGGGAATACACCGTTGTGGGGACTTCTCAGGATATGGGCACTGGCAGGAGCATGGCCCGCATGGGCTTAAAACAGATGATGCAGGCAGTGCAGGGCGGTTTTGTCCGTGCTGTGCTTGTTCGGGATTTAACCCGCCTGAGCCACGACCCCGCCATCTTGATTCAAATATTAGAGTTTTTGCAGGATCACGATGCGGTACTGATCACCACCGAGAGCGACCTGCGGTATGAACTTTACATCAAGGGGCTGGAAAATCGCTTTTTCCAAAGAGCGATCCAAAAGGATCTTCCGCTTCCGTGGTGACAAGCTTATGGAAAACTTATCTGCCAATCAAACGCCAAGCGAAAAGGTGATCAATGAAATCAAATATTTTGCAGCGTTTTCCGTATTAAAACAGTTGTTAAAACAAGAAAAAGTCACATTGGAATACTGCCAGCAGGCGAATGTTGCTATTGCCGAAAAGTACGGTGTTTCACAGCTCTATATTTAGTGGTTGTCGTGATAGCTATCCGGAACCGCTTGTGGTAGTGTTGTGTGTGACAAAAAAGATGTCCAACGGGAAAGGTGGTGGCAAAGGTGCCGCAGGTCAAAGTCATACAGCCGATAGCGGAGCAGGCAAAAAAGCCGCGGGTTGCAGCATACGCCCGTGTAAGCAGCGATTCGGCCGACCAGCTGAATTCCTTTGCCACCCAAGTGGATTATTACACCAGTTACATTCAGTCAAAGGATGAATGGGAATTCGCCGGCCTATATGCGGATGAAGCGGTTTCCGGTACCACAGCCGACAAGCGGAGTGATTTTCAGCGACTGCTTGCCGACTGCCGTGCCGGGAAGATCGACCGCATCCTTGTAAAGTCCATTTCCCGATTTGCCCGGAATATCATCGACTGCATCCAGACGGTGCGGGAGCTCAAACAGCTTGGCATATCGGTGGAATTTGAAAAAGAGGACATTGACACCGGGAAGATGGGCAGCGAAATGCTGCTGAGTATTTTGGGATCGGCCGCACAGGAAGAATCCCTCTCTATCTCAAAAAACCTGAAATGGTCCATCCGTAAACGAATGCAAAAAGGAGATTTTATTACTTGCCGAGCTCCATACGGATATATCCTGAGTGGAGGCACTTTGGAAATTTTTCCTCCAGAAGCTAAAGTGATCCGCTTTATATTCAGCAGTTATCTAAACGGAATGGGAATTGAAGAATTGACAGATGAACTCAATCGCCGCCAACTCCCTAAACGATGGGAATCAAAAAAGTGGCATATCTATCATGTCCAGTACATTCTTACAAACGAAAAATATATGGGAGATGCCTTGGTTCAAAAAAGATACACGCCTGATATTCTTCCTTTCCAATTGCAGAAGAATACAGGACAACTACCCCAATACTACATCGAAAACAGCCATCCAGCCATTATTACTCGTGAAGAATTTGAGAAAGCACAGTTGCTGCTTCAGAAAAAAGCCCCCAAGCTATCTGAGCGGCAAGAATATCCCCTTAGTAAAAAATTATTTTGCAGCCTTTGCGGTTCTGTTTTCAAAAAACAACATTCCGCTGGAACTTGGATTTGCAGAAAACATTATAAGGACAAAACACAATGCCCGATGATGCCTGTCTCTGAAACAGATATCTATCGGGCATTTTTACGTCTATTTAACAAGCTGTTGGAACACTATTCTCAAATCCTACAGCCCATAGTAACCGATTTGGAAAAGCTGAAAGCCGCAAAAGAAACTAATGAACATTTAGTATTTATCAACCAGCAAATCACCGATTTGATGCGGCAGCATCATGCACTAACACGGCTTCGTACCAAAGGCAGCGTTGACTCTTCGATTTATATAGAACGCACTACGCAAATCAATCAACAACTTTATGAGCTTCGCCAGCAGGCAAAACAAATTCCCCATGAAAATAAAATTGGGCACCGATTGAATAAAACAAAAGCCATTATTTCTCTGCTGGACAGTGCCGAACCGATGATTCAATTTGATGAGGATATTTTTAAGGCAATGATCGAAAAAGTCGAAATCCAACAGAATATCTTTGCCTTTCAATTAGTCAACGGGCTCATATTAAAGGAGAAACGATAGACCATGAAAAAGCAAAGATATTTGCCCTTTGGATATCATATACAAGATGGAAAAATCGTTGTTCACCCAGCAGAAGGAAAGCTGATTCCCGACATTTTCATTTCTTATTTAAACGGGGATACTTTACAAACGATTGCCAACAGGCTGCAACAAACCGGGATACCCTATAGCGAAACCAGCATGGTTTGGTCAAAGCATATGGTACGCAGAATTTTAGAAAATCCAAAATACTGTGGAAAAGATGATTTTCCTGCCCTGACAGATCAAAAAACATTTGAGCAAGCATTGCGCCTGCGCCAACAAAAGGCTCCGAAACCCCTGCCTCATATTGAACTGATCCGAAAATATATGACTTGTGCAAAGTGTCACTCTAAGCTGCGAATCGACCTTGGTACCCGTAATAAGGTTTTTTGGAGATGTGATACCTGCGAATTAAGAATAGGACCAATTCCAAATATGGAATTAGTAGATACGATTCTTAAGCAAATGAACGCATTAATTAACAAGCCTGATATCTTTCAAACTCCTATCGCACATTACAATCACCTTCCTATACAGGTCGGAAAAATCACGCAGAATATTCACCGTCTGATGGATCAGCCATCCGCTGAACCGGACGAAATTATATCCCTTATTTTCGAGAGGGCACAATTCCAATACGAATGTTTAGAACCTATCCAATACGATCCTGCAACATTGAAATTGCAACAGCTTTATTCAAATCGTTCCATATTAGAACAAATAGATGAAACATTATTTTCGGAAAGCGTACAGAACATATTGTTATCGTCCACAGGCGCTATTCAATTATGCTTTATCAATAAACAAATTTATCCCCCAAAGGACGGTGAATTGCTATGCCACAAAAAACAATAAGGGAAATCCCGGCTAATCCACTTTTACAGGATACCCGAAAGCGAAAGAAAAATCTCCGAGTTGCTGCCTATTGCCGTGTCAGCACAGAGGAAGAAGAACAACAGAGCAGCTTTGAGATTCAAGTAGAGTATTATACAAATAAAATCAATTCCCATGACAATTGGAAATTGGTTAAGATCTTTGCAGATGACGGTATCTCCGGTGTTCACGTAAAAAAGCGTACCCAGTTTTTAGAGATGATAGAACTGTGCAAGAAAAAGAAAATAGACTTAATTCTGACAAAATCCATTTCCCGATTTGCTCGAAACACGCTGGAATGCATTCAATATGTTCGAATGCTGAAAAGTCTTGATATTCCGGTGATTTTTGAAAAAGAGGGAATCAATACTGCGGATATGACCAGCGAGATGATTTTAACCTGTCTGAGTTCCTTTGCTCAGGCAGAGAGCGAATCTATCAGCCTTAATGTCGCTCGTGGAAAGCGAATGGGATACAAACAGGGAAAATTCTCCTTCCGATATACCAATTTTTTAGGTTACCGAAAGGGCACAGATGGACAACCTGAAATAGTTCCAGAGGAAGCCGATGCGATACGGATGATGTTTCAAAATTATTTAAATGGAGATAGCTTGAGCAAGATTAAAGAAACACTGGAATCCAAAGGCTTTCCTACCGCTACTGGAAAAAAAGAATGGACAACGCAGGCTATTCTGCGCATTCTTCAAAACGAGAAATACATGGGTGATGTACTGCTGCAAAAAACCTTTACCGCTAATTTCTTAGAAGGTAAACCGCAGAAAAACAATGGAGAATTACCTCAATATTACATAGAAAACAATCACCCTGCTATTGTCACAAGAGAAATGTTCCACCAAGTTCAGGAAGAAATCGCAAGAAGAAAAAGCAAACGCCCCGTCACTCAGAAACATTCTAAAACAAACCGGGGAAAATTCACCAGTCAATATGCACTGTCCGAACGGTTGGTATGTGGAAACTGTGGCTGTTATTACCGGCGTGTGACTTGGAACATCCATGGACGCAAGCAAATTGTATGGCGCTGCATCAGCCGCTTGGAATTCGGAAAGAAATTCTGCAAAGACTCTCCCAGTATTCCTGAAGATGCATTGCACAAGGCTATAGTGGCAGGGCTTAACGCTCTATTAAATAGCCATCAAGAAGAAGTCACCTCTTGTTTACAAAACACCTTGGTAAATTGCGCAGTCACAGAAACAGGTGCCGATCCTATCGTCATACAGAATAAAATAGCTGAAATGAATCGGGAGTTTGATCGGCTACTCCTCCTTGCTGGCGATGAAGAAAACGAGTTTCTGGATAGAAAACTCCAACAGGTTAATGACGAAATTCTCTCGCTGAAACAACTAAAAAAGCGTGCGGAACAAGCCATTGAGCAAAACAAAAACAGGACATCTAAGGTGCAGGAAATTATACAGATGATTTCTGCGGATGACATCACCATTCATGAATACTCCGATACTCTCACCTACCGCATCATTGAACAGGTTACTATCCTATCCAAAGAGGAAATCCGCATCCGATTTGTAGGTGGATATGAGATTACACAGTCCCTTGTCCAATAAAGCAGGTACAGAGAAATGCTGGCAAATCATACTGCCGGTGTTTCTCTGTACCTGCTTTTCTCGTTGAGAAAAATGGCGATTTGTGGTATAATTAATATAAAAATTCACTTGGATTCACCTGGAAAATTCAAACAATTTGTCAGGCACTTATCTTGTCCCTATAATTATACCCGTGGTTCTTGTTAAGGCACAAGAAAGTAAAATTTTTATAAAATCAAAACTACAAAAAATTATGTTGTGTAGAAGAAAAAACAACATATTACGGTCCAGTTAGGGGGATTAAAATGGGCAGACAGACTGAAGCATTCAAAAAAATGCATCCCGAACAATTTTCTGATTCAAAAATTATCCAAAAGGGCAAACTGGATCGTAATTTTTTAGATTTCTATTTTGAAACATTGACTAGCAAAGGTTTAGATAAGGCATTTGAGGGTTTTTGTAGACACATTGCCGAAGTCGAAATCTGCCCTAATTTATTGCCACAAACCGGACCGACTGGTGGTGGCGATAGCAAAGTGGATAGCGAAACATATCCAGTGGCAGAAGCAATTTCTGCACTCTGGTATTATGGTAATGGAAACAAAGCTGCGACGGAACGATGGGCATTTGCGATCAGTGCAAAGAAGGATTGGAGAACCAAGGTAAAATCTGATGTTGCAAAAATCGCAAAAGTTAATGAGGAAGGAAGTCGTGGCTATACAAAAGTTTTCTTTATGTCTAACCAATATATTTCAGATAAAAAAAGAGCCGATACAGAGGACGAATTGCGCAGACTTTATAATCTGGATGTCCGCATAATTGATCGCACATGGCTGCTTGATAAGTCGCTTAAAAACACAACTAATGTTGAAATAGTTATTAAGAGTTTCGGCCTTTCCGACAGCTTTTCTGATGAGAAACAAGTAGGTGAACGAGATTACAGACGCAATCAGGAATATGAACAGATTGAGAATCAATTAGTAAGTGGTAAATTAAAACCATCACAGATGGTTTCGCTTTCACAGCGTAGCCTAGTTTTGGCAAGGGAACTGGAACTTTCAAAACAACAAATAATGAACCTAATTGAACGAAATAATCGAATTGCTAAAGAACATGGAACATCTGTAGATATTGCTAATTCTATTTATGATGCTGCATGGACTATCTATTGGTGGTATACTGATACGCAACTTTATTATGATTACTATAAAGAATATGAAAAAATTACACTTGAAGATAGTAATGTAAATTTCTTTAAAAATCTTGTCACTCTTTGGACAAATCTATATTCTCTATCACTTGAAGGTAACGATATTCCTTTAGATGATCATACAACGCGTCTGAAGAAAAAATATAATCAACTCATTAACGATCCTTCAAAACCCAATACTGCGATTGAGGCGAGAGCCTCATATCAATTGATGCGCTTATTCCTTGGTGATACGCCAAATGATATAGTTAATGATATGATTCAAATAGTGGATGACAGCTTTGGACATCTCGATTTAGATTTGTACCCGTTAAGTCGAGCTATTCAAGAAATTCCGTTTTTTGAAGAAGCAGAACGATATGATGAACTTTTTGAGCGCATTGTTACGATCATGAGTGAACAAAAGCAAAAATCAGAAGCATCAATAATGCTTGCGAAACGAGGACACTCACTAAAAGAAAAAAAGCCATATGAATCATTGTCATATTTCAGTCGCGCTTTAATGGGGCTATATAATGAGAACAATAAGACTTATCTGATTACAGTCATTATGGAAATGGGAGAAGTTTTTGAGAAGGTAGGGCTTTTCTGGGCAGCAAGAAATTTCTATTACTACGATTTTTGCTTATGCTTAAATCAGTATATGAAATTTGGTAAAGTGTTTCCAGCATTATTTATAAGCGCACATGCTTTAAAATTTATAGAACTAAGACTTGGTCATATTTTATACGCAATAAATTTTGATTCCTTAGCTAATATTTCGGAACATCTATATCCTGAAAAAATAGAATCTAAGGATGAGGTGATAGATAATTTTGATTACATTCTTGCTATACAAATTCTTCGAACCCCTTATGAAGTAGAGAAGTCCCTTGGACAGTTACCGGCTTATTTAGAGGAGCATGGATTGACTTTTTCTAGTGCGGTTATGAAGTATGAACTTGGATACTATGATGAATCAATTTTAGATGCCCTCAACAACAATACGGAGGCATTTGATGATTTAATTAGAAAATGTAAATCGCAGCCTGCCTTGGAACAGTTAACGTACCTTCCATGGTATGGAATTGAACCGTCATGTCTGATGGAAACAAATTTATTAGGCTGCTCTATTGAATTGAATATTAGTGGTGGCTATGAACATGGCGAAGTTGAAATAGGTGCTACGATTCTTGCAACGCTAGAAAGCTTTTTTGGTACAGGTGTAGCAAATGAACTTATTTCTTTAACTGGAAAGATTGAAATAGAGCTTTGCTATGACGCTGATTGTAAATCGTTGATTAAAGGCAATATAATTGATGAAAATCCCAACGTTATTTTAATATCTTTCAAAGATTATGACTCTACGGATATTATCACCGCGCAAAGCGAGTTTGCTGACTTTTTGATTAAATTGATAGGGATGGTAAGCGCAATTATGTTTCCATTCGGTTCAGAATTAGGAAAAATAGAAAAAATGATTAAAAACGATGCTGCTTTTGATCGTTCACAAACCTTTCCCAATAGCGTGTTTTATGGTATGGAAACTCTTGGGAAAAATACCTTTTCTTTTACATCTGTTATACATGATTTTGAAGTCTTACCAATGAAACGCACAAAAAAATCTCAAGTAACTGATGCAAACTTCATAGAAGATGAAATAGAGCCTATCATTCCAGAGACAGTGCATCACGGCATGTCACCAGAGGATATAGATTTAAAAAATGTCAGCAATGCAAATATTATCACTTCTTCGATTATAAATGTTCCACTATGGAATATCTGTGATTGGAAGGGCGTCTTATTCATGGAAAGCCCGTCACACGCCGTTCCCCCCGTTTTATCATTGGCGTTTACAAAAACCACTTGCAAAAATATTTTTGAAGATTGGATCAAAGATATCGGCCATAACGATAGTAAGAACAAAATCGGTATCCGTATAGTAAAGGGAATCGATAAGAAGCATCCATATTGGTACCGCGTAATCGTCTGCCAGTTAGGATTTTCACATAATGGCATGAAAAATCCACAGATTATAGCGGCACCAGTAAGACTGCATACAATGCAGCCGAACAGTGATGCCAATCTTAAAAAGTTCGAGCGTGAATTACAAATAGTAAAGAGCTTCTCAATATGCCCTTCATATTTTCAAGATATATCAGCTCAACCTCAAGTTTTTCAAGACCTCATGATACATAAGAATCTTGAAAGTATTATGATATGCGATGCATGTGACGTACAGGATAACGACTGGTTGACTGAGTGCGCTATACTCCCAACCGATGATCCAATTATTCCTCCGGGAAAAGAAAATGCACCTATATTAGCAATAATTAAAAGGAAAAATATTGGAGATGATTATGGGAAATAAATGTGTTTACAGTTAAGAATACATTACAAATATATGAGAGGGATACTAATGGCAATAGATTTTAAGAAAAAATTATCTGCAAAAACCATAGAACGCAAAACGGATCCAATTGAGTTATATAATACATTAGACCGAAAAAGTGTAGCGGGACCACTTAGACCTGCACAGGAAGGAATACTTACAGATTGGTATGTCAATCACAGAACAGACAAAGACTTGATTGTCAAATTGCATACTGGAGAAGGAAAAACGCTGGTTGGATTACTAATACTTCAGTCTTTTCTAAACTCAAAAGAAGGACCGTGCCTTTATGTTTGTCCAAACAAATATTTAGTCAATCAAGTTTGTGCTGAAGCCGATAAGTTTGGTATTCCATACTGTGTATTTGACCAGGAACAAGGCATGCCAAACGATTTTCTTGCTGGTTCAAAAATACTCATTACACATGTCCAGAAAGTATTCAACGGTCGATCAGTATTTGGGACGGATAATGGATATATAAAAACGGGCGCTGTTCTTCTTGATGATTCCCATGCATGCATTGATACAATTAAAAGTGCCTTCACTATTTCTATAGCCAAAAAGAAAAATAGCGATGCCTACCAAAAATTTCTTACCTTGTTTACTGATGACTTAGTTGAACAGGGAGAAGGAAGTTTTCTTGATATTCAATCTGGCGATTATGATACTTTTATGGTTGTACCTTATTGGTGCTGGGATAGCAAAAAAACCGAAGTATTGAAAGTGTTATCTGAATCGCTAGAAGATGATCAAGTATATTATGCGTGGCCACTTATTCGTAATCAGATAAAAAATTATTGTTGCTATATTTCTGGAACAAAGATAGAAATATCTCCATATAATACAAATATCGGTATATTTGGTTCTTTTTCTCGTGCAACGCATAGAATTTTAATGTCAGCGACTACTCAGGATGATTCGTTTTTTGTCAAAGGTTTAGAGTTTAGTCCTGATGCTGTAAAATCACCGCTAAAATATTCTAGTCAAAAATGGTCTGGAGAGAAAATGCTTATCATTCCATCTTTGATTGAAGAAACGTGCGATCATGATTTGATTGTCACAAAGTTTTCAGAAATGGAAAGCAAAAAATTTGGAATGATTGCATTGGTTCCTAGCACTAAATATTGCAAACAGTATCAAGCATTGGGAGCAACTATTACAACTTCTAAAAATATTTTTAATGAGTTAGATACACTTAAAAAGGGGGATTTTTCAAAGATAGTCGTTATAAACAACCGCTATGACGGAATTGATTTACCCGATGAAAGCTGCCGTATTCTTATTATGGATGGCCTTCCGTATTTTGATAATCTGGCAGATCGTTATGAAGAGCAAGCTTGCCCCGATAGTGAACTAATAAACAAGAGGATTGCTCAAAAGATTGAACAGGGTATTGGTCGCGGAGTCCGAGGCGAAAAAGACTATTGTGCTGTTTTAATAATCGGTTCTGAGTTAGTCCGTTTTATGCGGAGTATAGCAACCAACAAATTCTTTTCGGCACAAACGCGCAAGCAAATTGAAATTGGATTAGAGATAGCAGATTTGGCTAAAGAGGATTACAACGAAGGTGACAGTCCAATAAAAGTTGTAATTTCGCTGATTAAACAAATGCTGAAGCGCGATGAGGGTTGGAAAGAATATTATATCTCAGAAATGAATTCAATTGAAGATGATAACGTTGAGTGTACCATATATGAAAGGCTCCTTAAAGAATGTCAAATTGAACGTCTTTTTTCTGATGGTGAATATGAAAAAGCTTGTACATCTATGCAAAAACTAATTGACGAATTAGAGGTAGATGATACAGAGAGAGGATGGTATCTGCAACAATTAGCACGATATACCTATCCAATTAGTGCCGCAAAATCTATTCAAATCCAGAAATCCGCCTTTAAGAAGAACTCTCAATTATTAAAACCCAGCAGCGGGATAGAATACACAAAAGTGTCCTACCTTCACGAAAATCGCTTGAACAATATACGGAAATATCTTCTTAAATACACGGATTACACAGAGCTGTCTTTAGCAGTGGATGCCATATTGGAAAATTTATCTTTTGGTACAGAAGCAACAAAATTTGAATCTGCACTAAAAGACATTGGAGATTTGCTGGGCTATATAAGTCAACGACCAGACAATGAGATTAGAAAAGGCCCTGACAATCTATGGTGTGGAGTCAACAATCATTATCTATTATTTGAGTGCAAAAGTGAGGTTTCTGAGACTCGTCCATCAATCACAAAGTTGGAAGCAGGGCAGATGAATAACCACTGTGCTTGGTTTGACGATCAATATGGGACAACTACTCGGGTAGATCGTTTTATGATTATTCCAACAAAAGAACTTTCCTATGAAGGGGATTTTTCCCATAATGTTAGAATAATTCGACGCAATAAGCTCCGCAATTTAAAAGATCAGATAAAAAAATTTATTAAAGAATTGAAACCGTATAATTTACATGAACTCTCAGATGATACGATTCAGAGATCCCTCGATTTACATCATTTGAATGTTGAAGAGTTTTCGGAACAGTATTCAGAAAAATATTTCCATAAAACTAAGTAAAAATTGAACATAGGTCGGAATTTGAAACTCAAAAATGAGACAACCAAATTCTGCCCTCTGTTTCTATGTTGTAAAGCTTATATTTGTATGATTTTTGAATATTTATTTTTTATAGTAGAGTTGGGACAGCAAGAAGTAAAAATCAGGTAATCTCAACGTAAAAACGAAAACGGACCCATTGTGAACCCGGAATTCTCCTTTTGGAGTGGGTATCTTTTTCGTAACAGCTAGACACCAGGCTGAGCTTGGACGCATATCGCGTTCCGGGTTCGGCTTTTTTCTTTTGTCTTACCACTTGCGCTGATATCGGGTATCTATTTTGTCAACGCTTCTCAAGCAAAAAAGAGATCGATATTTGGAACTCAAAAATGAAACATCCGGGTTTCTCTCTCTTTTATTATGACTAAACCACAAATTGTATCGTTTTTCGGCTTACCTTCAGCTGTAGGAATGGAATCTCCAAGCAGAATAGAATGAGAGGGAGGTATTCTGGATACAGCGTATAACAAAAACTTTTTTCTATTGACTCTCACGCAGCGTCATACCCTATACTATAGGTACACGGAAGGAGGAAACGCTATGAAAACAGTAAAGGAAGTCAGCCGTTTGACGGGCGTGAGTATACGCACGCTGCATTATTATGATTCCATAGGATTACTGCGGCCGACACAGGTCACGGAGTCCGGCTACCGTCTGTATGACGAAACGGCCTTAGAACGGCTGCAATATATTTTGCTGTTTCGGGAATTGCGTTTTTCTCTAAAGGAGATCAATGGGATTATGAGCTGTCCGTCTTTTGACCGCAACCAAGCTTTGGATCAGCAGATCAAGCTGCTCCAGCTCCAGAAGGAGCATATAGAAAATCTTATCGACCTTGCTCGTGGAATACAGATGATAGGAGTGCAGGCATTGGATTTTTCCGCCTTTGACACACAAAAAATTGATGATTACGCTGCTCAAGCGAAAGCTGTCTGGGGAAAGACGGAAGCATATCGGGAATTTGAAGAAAAAGATAAGGTTCGTACAAAAGCAGAGCAGGAGGTATTGTCAAAGCAGTTGATTGGTATTTTTCAAGAATTCGGCGCCTATCGAGATCGGAAAGCGGAGGAGGCTCCGGTACAAGAGTTGGTACGGAAACTGCGGCAGTTTATCAATGATCATTTTTACACCTGTACACCGGAGATTTTGCGATTCCTTGGCAAAATGTACGCTGGTGGGGGGAGTATGACAGATAACATTGACAAGTCATGCGGAGAGGGGACTGCGGACTTTGCGGCTTCAGCGATTTGTTACTATTGTGAAAGCCTTGGTGCTAAGCCATGAAAACAGATTTTAGAGGGTATCACAAAACTGAGTCAGAGATCGCCGAGAAAAAATAAAAGCTTATACGATACAACTTCTTAGATAATTTTTGATGTACGCTAGGGAAACGGACAGCGCTGAGATCCTGATGAATTTAGAAGGGATCTCAGCGCTTTTCCGTAAAACGCAGAAAAAATAACCACTAAATTTTCGAGGGAGCCAGATAACATTTTTTGCTTTACTAAAAAGGATAGGGGCTGTATAATACTACTATAAGAAACAAAGCCTGTGTTGTATATGAATATAATGGAGGGATTTACTTGAAGATTACCAATGATATTAAGTATGTAGGCGTTAATGACCACGAGATTGACTTATTTGAAGGGCAATATGTGGTGGAAAACGGGATGGCATATAATTCTTATGTCATCATGGATGAAAAAATCGCGGTAATGGATACGGTAGACGCCCGGTTTACCCATGAATGGCTTGATAATATCGAAAATATTATAGGTTCCTGCCAGCCGGATTATTTGGTCATCCAACATATGGAGCCCGACCATTCTGCGAATATCGCTAACTTTATGAACGTGTATCAGAATACTAAAATTGTATCCACAGAAAAAGCTTTCGCAATGATGAGACAATTTTTCGGTACGGATTTTGAAGGCCGCAAGATTGTGGTCGGAGAAGGGGATACCCTCTCTTTAGGTAAGCACAATTTGACCTTTGTGCTGGCTCCTATGGTCCACTGGCCGGAGGTCATGGTTACCTATGACAGTGCTGATAAGGTGCTGTTTTCTGCCGATGGCTTTGGAAAATTCGGCGCTTTGGATGTAGAAGAGGATTGGGCGTGCGAGGCTCGCCGCTATTACATTGGGATTGTGGGCAAGTACGGCGTACAGGTTCAGAATCTGCTGAAAAAGGCGTCTGGGTTGGATATTCAGATTATCTGTCCCCTGCACGGCCCTGTGCTTACCGAGAACCTTGGCTATTATCTGAATCTTTATCAGACCTGGTCTTCTTATGCGGCGGAAACCGAAGGAATCGTTATCGCCTATACCTCTGTTTACGGCCATACAAAAAAGGCGGTGGAGACCTTGGCGGACAAGCTTCTAAAGGAGGGATGTCCGAAGGTTGTAGTGCATGACTTAGCCCGCTGTGATATAGCGGAGGCCGTGGAGGATGCTTTCCGTTACAGCAAGCTGGTGTTGGCAACTACCACCTATAATGCCGACATTTTCCCATTTATGCGGGAATTTATCCATCATCTTACCGAGCGTAATTTCCAAAACCGAGTAATTGGCTTGATGGAAAATGGAAGCTGGGCTCCTTTAGCTGCTAAGACGATGAAGCAGATGCTTTCCGGCTGCAAAAACCTGACCTTTGCCGAGAACGTGGTGCATATTAAGTCAGCCTTGAATGAGGAAAGCGCCGGCCAGCTGGAGGCGTTAGCGGCGGAGCTTTGCCATGATTATCTGGAGCAGCAAAGTGAGACCGCCAATAAAAATGATCTGACGGCTCTGTTCAAAATTGGATATGGCCTGTATGTGGTAACGTCAAACGACGGCAAGAAGGATAACGGCTTGATTGTCAATACGGTGACTCAGGTAACCGATACCCCGAACCGTGTGGCTGTCACTATCAATAAGCAGAATTATTCCCATCACGTCATTAAGCAGACCGGCATTATGAATGTCAACTGCCTGTCCACTGCCGCCCCGTTTAAGGTGTTTGAGACCTTTGGCTTCCAAAGCGGAAGAACAGTCGATAAGTTTGCCGATTGTACTCCGCTTCGGTCTGATAATGGCTTGGTATTTCTGCCAAGGTATATTAATGCCTTTATGTCTCTTAAGGTGGAGCAGTATGTGGATTTCGGAACTCACGGTATGTTCATCTGCAGCATTACCGAGGCTAGGGTGATTTCCAATGCGGAAACGATGACTTACACCTATTACCAAAATAATGTTAAGCCCAAGCCTCAGACAGAGGGGAAGAAGGGCTTTGTGTGCAAAATCTGTGGTTACATTTACGAGGGTGATGTCCTGCCGGACGATTTTATCTGCCCGCTGTGCAAGCACGGAGCCGCTGATTTTGAGCCCATTGGTTGACACTCTAGTTTACTTTAGCTGAATCCCGTTCAGAAGGGGTTTAGATAAGATATTAGATAAATTGAAATGCGTGAAACAGCCTGCCGCTAAAAAAAGAGCTTTGCTGGCAGGCTGTTTTATTATTTGTTTTTTAAGCCTTCGATATAATAATAGTTAGCGCCGCGCCGTATAGGAATTTTCCTATACGACGCGGCGCTTTTGGGATTATGGCTTTAAAAAGGCATACGCTAAAATAAATGCAAGCTATTTGGAAACAACGTTAACCGGAGCACCCTTTTGAAATTGTCTCAGGTTCTCCACTGCAATATTCATCAACCGCTGACGGCTTTCCTTAGGTGCCCAGGAAATATGGGGGGTAATCAAGCAGTTTTTCGCTTTCAAAAGCGGATTATCTCCTTTAATGGGCTCGGTAGAAACCACATCCAGCCCGGCTGCATACACCTTGCCTGAATTTAAAGCATCGGCAAGATCCTGTTCTACAATCAGCGGCCCGCGGCTGTTGTTCAAAATAATAACCCCATCCTTCATTTTTGAGATGGTGTCCCGATTGATTAACCCTTGTGTTTCCGGGAATAGGGGACAATGTAGGGAAATTACATCGGATTGAGACAGTAGGTTGTCTAGCGCCGTAAACTGATAGCCCTCCAACAGCCTATCGTCTGGCCGATAGGCATCATAGGCAAGGATATTCATTCCTAAGGCCTTAGCGATTCTGGCCGTAGTCCGGCCGATCCGCCCGAAACCGATGATTCCCATGTTTTTTCCCGCCAACTCAATCAGCGGATAATCCCAGAAGCACCAATCCTGGTTATTTTCCCATCTGCCCTGGTGAACCGCCTGGTCATGATGGCCTATATGGTGGCAGATTTCCAACAGCATAGCGATAGCAAACTGGCCGACAGCGTCGGTGCCGTAGGTGGGAATATTGCTTACAACCACCCCATGCTCCTTCGCGGAAGAAACATCAACAATGTTATAGCCAGTGGCAAGCACGCCGATAAATTTTAAATTAGGGCAGGCTGCCAGGGTTTCCGCAGAAATCGGAGTCTTATTGGTGTAAACAGCCTCGGCATCTCCGATACGGTTTACGATCTGATCAGCAGCGGTTCTGTCATAAACGGTCAAATCACCTAAGGCTTTTAGATCATCCCAGCTTAAATCGCCGGGATTTTCTGTGTAACCGTCCAGAACAACGATTTTCATGTTATGTCCTCCTTGATCTGTTATTTACCGACGGACACAACTCTTATTTATTAATCCAGTTTTTGGGATCCTTGCCGTTCATTACGTCAATGATTACCTGAGCGGAGAATAGTCCCACCGCCTCGAAGGTCTCCCAAGTATCGCCGCACATATGAGGCATCATGACAATGTTATCCAGCTCAAACAGCGGGTTATCCTTGGGGGTTGGCTCTTCTTCGAACACGTCAGTTGCGGCGCGGGCAATCCATTTTTCTTTCAGTGCTTTATACATTGCCGCTTCGTCTACAACGGATCCGCGGGCTACATTGACAAATACGGCGGAGTCTTTCATGGCCTTGAATTCCTTCTCACCGAACATCTTATAGGTTTCCGGCGTAGCGGGAACGTGTACAGAAATAATGTCAGATTCTTTTACCACCGTGTCGAAATCTACGATTTCAACGCCCAGCTTCTCAGCTTCCTCATAGTTGGGGTATTTATCATAGGCGATAATCCTGGCTGGACCAAACGCCTTCACCAGCTTCGCCACATAACGGGCAATCGCTCCGAAGCCGACTAAGCCGTAAACCTTATTACGGATAATTCTTCCGGTGCTGTCACGTACCCATTCGCCCCTCCGGACAGCGTTATCAAGATTGACCAAATCGCGTAAAGACGCCAATACCAACAAAATAGTGTTTTCAGCAACAGAATCGGCGTTGATACCAGTGGCAATAGAAACCTTGACGCCATGACGTTTCGCGGCTTCCAGGTCAATATTGTTGTAACCGACGCCGAAACGTCCAATGGCCTTTAAATTAGGGCAAGCCTGAAAAATTTCTTCATTCCATTCGTCACAGCCGATAATAGCGCCGCAGATATCCTTACCAACAGCTTTGATCTCATCAGCTGTCATTACGGTATCGCCCTGGTATTCGATAACTTCAAAACCTTCTTTTTCCAGAAGCTCTTTGGCGCTTTTGCAGCGCTGAGAATACAATGTGACAGTGGACAGTACTTTTTTCTTCATGTTTGATTCACTCCATAAAGTATAGATTTTATTTGACGGCGGATCAGCCCTTGACGGCGCCCGCAGTAAGTCCGGTGATGATATAACGCTGGAGGAAGAAGGAAATAATGATAATAGGCAGCGTAATAACCACGGAAGCGCACATGATACCGCCCCAGTCTACGTTGGAATAGGAAATAAACTGATAAATCGCGATAGGTAGCGTAGTAGTATCGTTGGAGCAAAGAACCAGGGCGAACATAAAGTTGTTCCAAGAGAAAATGAACGCCAAAATACCGGAGGTCAGAATGCCGGGAGTAGACAGCGGCAGCATGATTCGGATAAAAGTACCGAACCGGGAGGCGCCGTCGATATAGGCGGATTGCTCAAGCTCTTGGGGCAAGGTTTCATAATATGGAATCATGATCCATACGATCAACGGGAGAGAGACAATCAAATGGCAAATGATCAAGGACAGATAGGTCCCGGAAAGATGCAGGTTGGTAAACAGGATGTACCAGGGAACCAGGAAGGAAACTGCCGGAACAATACGGATCATAAGGATAATGCCAGAAAAAAGATGCTGCTTTTCCCGTGCGATGGAATAAGCGGCGGGAAGTCCCAAAATTAGAGACAGAACGGTAGATACCAAGCTGACGATGAGACTGTTAATAATCGGCTTGGCAAAGTCGTAGTTGACAAACACGTTCTCGAAGTTCTTCATGGTAGGCGTGAAGTTAAACAGCTTACTCATATTCAGTATATCGGCGTTAGTTTTAAAGGAAGCCAGGAACATCCAGAACATGGGAAAGAGAACAAAAAAGAGGAGAATAACAACTACGATGTAAAAGAATATTCTTCCAGTAATCCGAGCGGATCTGGATTTCGCTACATTTTCAGTCATTAATAATCCACCTCCATCTTGCTCTTAATCTTAACGGTGATAGCGGCAATTACCATCACAACAACAAAGAATACGATCAGCATGGAAGACGCCGATCCAAACTGCATAAACTCAAAGGCTTGCCGGTAGGACAAAATATTCATGGTCTCTGTCGCGTAACCAGGGCCTCCCTGAGTCATGGAGTACATGATATCGAAGGTCTTCAAAACATCGATTAATCTTAATAAGAAAGCTGTAAAAATAGTGGGGCGGAGGAGAGGCAGAGTAATATGCCAGGTTACCTGCCAAGGAGTAGCGCCGTCTACCATTGCGGACTCAAAGGGCTCAGTGGAAATAGACGTGATGCCAGCCAAAACAATCAGCATGACCTGTGGAGTCCACTCCCAGATATCTACTACGATCAAAGAATACAGAGCAATATTAGAATCACCTAAAAAGTTTACTGTCGGCATTCCCATAGACTTCAGAATATAGTCAAGAATACCGATGTTAGGATCATACATCAGCTTCCAGACCATACCGATAGCCACAGGGGTTGCCACCATCGGAATAAGGAAAGCTGTTTTTACAAAGTTTTTGCCGAAGAACCGGCGGTTCAAGAACAGCGCGATACCGATTCCTAAAATCATTTCAATTGTCAGAGCGATAGCGGTGAAAATAAAGGTACGGCCGATAGCCATGGGGAACCGGGAATCACTGAAGAGGTCGATATAGTTTTGGAGGCCGACATATTCCCAAGGAATATTGGCTGACATTCTCCAGGAATGAAAACTAAGAACTAAGGTATATATAATCGGAAAAAGCACCATTGCCAAAACAAAAATAATTGTCGGCACGGTAAAGAACCATTTCAGGCGCTTATCTACCCATCTTCCTATCTTTTGCAATTTGAGATTGCCTCCTTTGCTCTTTTTTGGATGCCGCCCGTCTGGGAATTGAAAGAGCCAGGTTTACTGAAACCATTCCAAATCTTTTATACGCCTATCTCCGCGCAGATTTTAAAGCCAAAATCCCCACAATACCGGTTGGCGGTTCCTAAAATGGAGCCTGCAGCTCGTAATGATCTGCAGGCACCACTTTCACATCTGTTTAGACAGGATTACTGAGAAAAGTCTTATTTCTCTTCGTCGAGAAGCTTCTGGAAATCAGCATTAGCGGTATCAGCAGCAGCCTGAACGTCACCGCCCTCAATAGCGGTTACGATGACCTGGCCGATTACGTCTCTGGCGGAAGCAACGTTGATCATGTAAGGACGGTCGGTACCGTAAGCCTTATTACCAACCTCAGCGGCCAGATCCTGGAATTCCTGCGGCCAGCTGGAAAGGCCTTCCACTTCCCATACGGAGGTACGGGCGGCGGAGCTGCCGTTAGACTGCGCATCCTGCTGCATTTCAGAAGAAGCCATCCAGTTGATCAGAGCCCAAGCGGCATCCTTCTGGGTAGAACCATAGCTGATGCCCAGAGCCCAAGGAGTGATGGAATAGTTGCCGTAATCCCCATCAGGGCCGACAGGCAGATCAAAGCAGCCGATCTCTTCCAAGGTAATGGCAGAGTTATCAGGATCCCAAGAACCCAGGTTGGTGTTCGCGTCAAAGCGCATAGCGGTTTGTCCCTGGGTGAAGAGGCTCCAGGTTTCTGTCCATGTCATGCTCAGAACGCCGTCAGGGCCAGTGTCGCGGAGCAGCTTGCCGTAGAACTCAAAGGCTTCCACAGCTTCCGGAGTATTGATGGTAGCGGTTTTGGTACCGTCATCTGCTTCCGTGAAGAAGTCAGCACCGTAAGCGCGAAGGAAACCGGAGAATTGAGTAACAGCCGGGTTCGCCATACCACGGCAGGCGAAACCAGAAACACCAGCGTCACGGTCTGTCAGTTTTACAGCCACATCATACAACTCGTCCATGGTTTTCGGATAATCATCCTCGGTTAAGCCAGCAGCCTCCCACATGGTTTTGTTGTAATAAACAGCGCCGGACTCCGTCATAACCGGTAAACCAACAGCATCTCCGGTGGCAGGATCCTGGGTGACTTCCTTAGAAGCATCCATATAGTCGTCATAGTTGGCGGCTTCCGGATCAGCGTCTATGTAGGGCTGCAGGTTTTCCAGCCATCCATTCTGTACAAACAGTAGAGTTTCGTCCAGAGGACGGAACATGAGAGCGTCGATATCAGCGCCGCCGGCAGCCATGCTGACAGCGATCTTATTGGACGCTTGCTCATTGGTAAACTGCTGGAAATTCACTTCGATGCCGTACAGGTCGCGCAGCTCCTGCAGATGCTCTTCGTCGAAGGCGGTAGTAGCGATTACGTTGTCAACACCAATGACGTTCAAAGTTGTGTTGAATTTCTCGGTATCGCCGCCGGTGGACTCTGCCGCGGAGCTATCACCAGCAGTACTGCTGTCGCCGCCGGTAGAAGAGGTGGTACCTCCGTCACCGGAGCAGCCGACAAATATGCCGGCCAGCAGCGCGATCATGGTGAGGGCGCTCACTAGTCTTTTTGCTTTCATAAATCTTCAGCCTCCCAAAATTTTATTTTGCCGGCCTTTCGGCACAGCCTGGTTTAAAACCGTTTTCCGGCTCCCGATCCCTCGCATACAAAAGCCGGAAAACGCAATACCCTAAAACCAATTAGATATACAGGACAGCCTTACAGCTTGGTCGGATCCAAATAGTTCATCTTCTCGATAGCGTCGATCAGCTCTTTTTGCTCTTCGGGGCTGATGGTGCGCAAAGGCTCACGAATAGAATCATGGGCAATCACGCCGCGATGCTTCAGGCATACCTTATATCTGGACATGTTGTTAGGACCGCTGATGTAGTCGATCATCAGATTCGTCTTTTTCTGAAGCTTTCTGGCTAATTCGATATCACCCTTCTGGAAGGCATCGTAAATAGCTACGAAATGCTCAGGAACCACATTAGCATTACCAGAGATTGTGCCGTCGCCGCCAGCACACAGAGTGACAAAGAAGAGATCGTCGGGACCAGCCAGCACAGAGAATTTGCCGTCGTTGACATTCATGAACTTCATCAGTCTGGGCATGTCAGGATAACTGTACTTAATACCAACAACATTCTTGCAGCGGCTGGCAACTCTTTGGGCCAGTTCCGGTGTGATGTCATTCACAGCCAATTGGGGAATGCCATACAGATAGATGGAGAAATCATCGGAAACGCTTTGGGCTACCCGAACAAAATATTCCTCAAGCTCTTTCTGATCCAGCTTGAAGTAATAGGGGGTAACGACACCAATACCATCCGCGCCAACCTTTTCCGCGTGCTGAGCAAGCTCAATGGTATCCTTCGTAGTCAGAGCGCCTACCATGGAGAACACCTGAACACGGCCGTTAGCAACCTTCAGACAGGTTTCGAGAACCTTTTTGCGCTCTTCTAACGTTAGATAGCACATCTCACCGGTAGAACCGTTGGGATATAAGCCGTGAACACCCTTATCGATCAGGTATTCGCAAAGACTTTCCAAGCTCTTGTAGTCCACCTGCTGATCAGGGGTCATCGGGCAAGAAATCGGGACATTAACACCTTTCATTGTTTTCATGACACATGTTCCTCCTTGATGTAATGAATTGCCATAAATGAAATAAAACAGTTGGTTTTGTGCGTATTTAATAAAATAAAATTAACGCACTTGTGTTTTGTAGACATATTAATCTTGTTTATACCTAAAAGTCAATAGTTTTGAACGATTTTTAAAGATTCGAAAATTGACTTCAACAATCGCAATTTGGAATTTATCACTAATTTTTTTAGAAATACAGCCATTTTTTTGTAATTTGGAAGATCGGTTTTATAAACTTGTTGGTTTACATAATTTTATTCGCTTTGGAATGGGACGGAATTTCAAAAAATTAATAATGGGAGTATGTTGTTCTCTAAAAATAATTACAATTTCTCTAATTGGTATAGTTTGACATGCATTTAGGCTTAGTAAGAAAGAGACGACAATCCTAGACATTTTTTGTATCATATGTTATAATTTTATAGAAAAGCAAAATCTGGTATAAATTGGGTGTTTTAAGCCCGAAAAAAGAAATTTATATGTGTTTTTATGGCTGTCTTGAATTGCATAAGTTTCAGTATTTTTCAGTGCTTTTTTAATTTTGCCGAATGAGAAACATGAGGAGTGGAACAAAAAATGGATATTTTTCAACTGCAATATTTCTTATCAGCGGCAATAACTGGAAATTTTACAATGGCCGCTGCTGAAAACAACATTTCCCAATCTTCGTTTTCCAAGCATATCATGGCGCTGGAAAATGAAATGGGTGTAAAGCTTTTCTATAGGAATCGAAAAAGTATTTCTCTAACTCCTGCGGGAGAACGTCTTCAAAAGCACGCTTACGCCATTTTAGGCTCCTACAAAAGCATGATGGACGATATGGCGTGTTATTCTCAGGACGATATAGTAATCAGCATTTTTTCTATTCCAGTATTTGTACAATATCAAATCCCCGAAATTATGAGTGCTTTCAGGGCGCTGCATCCACAGGTGAAGTTTAATGTGGTGGAAAGTGAAAGCTCTCTTGTGCTGCAAGGCTTAAGAAGGCTGGAGTGTGACTTCGCCATTCTTAGAACGGATTTTTTAGACGAGGAGCAATATAACATCACTCCAATCAATGTGGATAGGCTGGTCGCGGTAGTACCGGAGAATCATCCCTTGGCGAAGGAGAAGTCGATTTCCGTCAAGCGCTTGAAAGGGGAAAAGCTTCTGCTGCCTACAGGCAAAGCGTCGCTTTTTGATATTTGTATGGCGGTATGCAAAAAAGCCGGCTTTACACCGAACGTTCCCTATACCGTAAGCGGTAAACCGGAAATCTCTCTCAAATTTGTGAAAAATGATGGCGTTATTGTTTTGGCCATGGAGCAGGTAATGACTTATTTCGATATGCCAGGCTGTGTGGTGGTACCCCTTGAGGAGGAATATCTCAGTACGACTGGACTGGTTCAGCTAAAGTCTCGGGAAACCAGTTCCATTACTCGAAAGTTTATGTCTTTTGTGAAAGAGTGGCAAAAGCCAATCTCCGAAAAAGCAGGAACTGAAAAGAAAGAAAAATAAAAAATTTTTTAAGGGTTCGCCTCTCTTTTGTGAAAAGAAAGACGAACCCTTTTATTTTGCATGGATGCTAGACTTTCAAAGCCGCTAGAGTTAAAAATCCCGCGTCTGATTTATCATGAAAAATTAAAAAGCTGGAGATATGCCCCTCTTGACACCTTTGAAGAAGTGCAGTATTGTGTACGCGAAAATATTTTCCAAAAAGGAAGGGTTGTCATGAGTCGTATTATTGTTCCTGAAAAAGAATCCCAAGCCTATGTTTCTAAGCTGTTCCAAACCATTGGTGCTGAAAAGAAACATGCCGATGTTGTAGCGGATCATTTGACTATGGCCGAGATGCGCGGCCAGGCGTCTCACGGTCTGAACCGGATTCCGTTTTACACCCAAAAGCTGGAGCACGGTGGCTATAAAGCCAATCCTCACATGAAAATCCTGCGGGAAGATGCCGGTGTGGCGCTTTTAGATGCAGATGATGCCTTAGGAGCAGTTTCCTGCTCACGCGCCATGGAACTGTGCATGGAAAAGGCCTCCCGAACTGGATGTGCCTCCGTAGCAGTGACCCATTCCAACCATATTGGATTTTTGGCTTATTACACCATGATGGCGGCAAAACGGAATATGATCGGTATCGCTGTCTGCAATTCCGGTTCCTCAACCGCTGTGTGGGGAACAAGAGAGAGGGTGCTTGGTACTGATCCCTTCAGCATCGGCGTACCTGCCAAAAAGCATTTTCCAGTGATTCTGGATTGCGCTACCAGCGTGGTGGCTCAAGGCAAGGTTTCCGTGGCGGAAACAGAGAACAAGCCGATTCCTGGGAATTGGGCTTATAATAAAAACGGAGAACCGACCACAGTGGCATCCGAAGCGATGGTTGGTACGATGCGCCCCTTCGGCGATTATAAGGGGTCTGGCATTGCTATCGTCATCAGCTTGATTTGTGCTGGCCTGACCGGAATGCCGTTTGATTTTGAAGAAGAAAACCTGCGCCGGATTTCCGATTTATCTGCCGGCTCCGAGCTGGCGGCGTCACTAATCGCCATTGACATCTCTAAGTTTACCGATGCAGAGGCCTTTAAACATCGCGTAGATGGCTTTATCGATGTGGTGAAAAGCTTTAAGCTGGCTCCTGACACAGAACAGATTTATATGCCCGGTGAAATTGAGTTTAACAAGGTTGCCGCTAACCGTGCCGCAGGCGGATTTGAAATTGGTCCGAACCTGTATCAAAAGCTAAAGAATATCCGTGATCAATACGGTATGAAGTTTGAGATGGATCACTGGAAACATGATGATTAAGCATATTGACTAAAAAATAACAATCTTTTTTATGATTTATATTCTAAAACTTCAATCCGTAATTCCATAATTGAATTGGAAATTCAAATTTAGGATGGTATGATGAGGCTAATCAAGGAAGAATGTTGGCATTATGGAGGTTGTCTATCGTGAAAAATGAAAACTTCAATCAAGAGTTAAAAAAGCTGGAGCAATTCGACACCCCATCGATCACTAATGTAGTGGCAACGTACCCAGAGGATCAGGAGCTTTGTTTAGGACTTTATGATCCTTGGGCTGCTAACTGGTATACCGATCAATCTGTAAAATGCATGTATCCCGAGCTGGGAAGAAGAGCGGGTTACGCTGTTACGGTGGTATATGGCCCTGTCGACGCCAATTTTAAGCGCCGCAGCTTTGACGATGTTCTGAGGGCCATTGATGCTTCTCCTAAGCCGGTGATCGTGTGCATCAAGCAGGATTTTCCTGAGGAAATCAAAAATAAAAATGGCCTTTGCGGCGGCAATATGACCACCGCGATGAAAGCTTTGGGAACAGTCGGTATTATTTCTGACGGCCCGTCCAGAGACGTAGATGAAATTCGTCCTATGGAGGTTCAATACATGCTCACCGGTATTACTGCGGGCCACGGCGCTTTCTCCGTAAAAGCAGTGAATGTTCCGGTAAATATTTGCGGCATGGATGTTTGTCCGGGCGATGTTATACATATGGATGAAAACGGCGCGGTAAAATTCCCAAATCAGTATATCGGCGATGTTTTGGATAAGGTGCAAAAGCTCCAGAAAATTGAGCAGGAGCGTCAGGAAAAGATGAGAAACTCCAGCGATGTGGAAGAAATTATCCGGATTATGAACGGCTTTGAAGATAATAAATAAATGACTAAAAAAGATACTGAAAGAGTAAGGGGACGATAACAATGATGAAAACAAACAAACTCCGTGAAATCCTGAACAACAATCAGCCTTCTATCGCTACAAGAATTCTCAGCGCATGGCCTACCATTACGGAAGCGGTGGCCTCTACCGGGAAATTCGATTATATCGAGTTTGTCGCTGAATACGCTCCTTTTTCCCATGCGGATCTGGAGAATATCTGCCGTGCTGCGGAGCTGCACAATATTTCCACGATGATAAAGGTGGATTTCCAGAACAGGGCTTACGTGGCGCAAAAAGCGATGGCTTCCGGATTCCAGGCGCTTTTGCTTACCGACCATAAAACGCCGGAAGAGGTCAGGGAAACCATGTATGTTATCCGGCCTGATACTCCCGAAGACGGCGGACGTTTTGGTTATCCCAACCGCCGTTGGATCGGCTATCAGCCTAATTTATCCCAGATGGATTATGCCGCCATGGTACGTAATACAGTAGCCGCTTTCATGGTGGAGAAAAAGGAATGCTTGGATAATTTAGAGGAAATCTGTGAAATTCCCGGTGTGGATATGGTGCAATTTGGCCCCTCCGATTATTCGATGAGCCTTGGCTGGAACGCCGGAGCCCATGTTGATGAGTATAAAGCAGCTGAGCGTGAAATGATCCGTATTGCTTTAAAGCATGGGGTTCAGCCTCGCTGTGAAATCAATAGCGCAGATGAGGCGAAATATTATATTGATTTAGGTGTGCGTCATTTCTGCATCGGCGACGAGCTGAGAAACAACATGACCTATTGGAATAATGTAGGCGGCGCTTTGAAGGAGATCGTGGATACCTTATAATTTATTACTCAAATCCTCTCGTTTCCTTTCTATATATAATGTATAGAAAAGAAAGTAAAATTGGCGGCCATCCTGAGCCCTCGGGATGGCCGCCAATTTTTATATTTTTAATTATCTTGTAAAAATTAATTAAGCAATTGCTGGGATATTTTTACGACTCGCATTTTCAATAGTTATTACTTTAAATTTTTAAAGTCATCTACGAACCATACCTGTGGGACTGTGAACTCTCGATGGTTCAGATAGTTTAGAATTCCCGCATCGGTTTGAAAGTCAAAAACGAGCTTATAAGAACAAAGGGCCTGCCATTTATAGCGGCTTTCTCTGTTTTGAGTATTTTTTCCATATTTCCCGTCTCCTACCAGGGGATGGCCAATGGAGGCCATGTGCGCCCTTATTTGATGGGTTCTGCCGGTCAAAAGGTCGACTTCCAAAAGACTGTATTTTTCTTTTTGCTGAAGCGTCCGGTATTTTGTCTGGATGGTTTTGGCCCCGGGGAAGGGTCTGGCGGATATATAAACCCGGTTTTTGCTTTCATTTTTTTCTAAATATCCCACCAGTAAATCTGATTTTTTTTCCATTTTTCCATGAACCACACAGAGATAATATTTATGCAATTCACGCTTCCGCATTTTGTCATTTAAAATTCTCAGAGCTTCGGCGTTTTTTGCAGCTATGACAATACCGGATGTGTTTCGGTCGATACGGTTCACCAATGCGGGAGCAAAGGAATTTTCATTCTGGGGCTGGTACTCGCCCTTTTCATAAAGATAATGCTGCACTCGAGCAATGAGAGAATCAAAATGATAGTTCTCATCAGGATGAACCAAAAGGCCTGGCTTTTTATTTAAAAGAAGAATATTTTCGTCCTCATAAACGCAGTCTACTACTTTAGGCGCTTTTAGAAAATCATATTCAGTAGGGGTTTGTTCAAAAAATTCCTCCTTTAAATACAAAGATATGATGTCTCCCTCTTGAATTCGGGAAGAAATTTGGCAGCGCTTTCCGTTAAGCTTTATGTTCTTTGTGCGGATTCCTTTATAAAGCATAGATTGAGGAAGTTTTGTATAGGTTTTAGTCAAAAATTTATCTAACCGTTGTCCGGCGTCATTTTTTCCAACAGTAATTTGTCGCATAATCACAGCCCTTTCGTCATGTTCTTAAATTATACCACGAACTTCTTTTCAAAACTACATTTTTGGAGTATAATAATAACAATTACAGAATATAAACAAATTGTAAAAGGGGCTGTTTTTGTTGATTACGCAGGAAAGAATTCTTGAAATTTTAAAGGAGGCCGGCGTTCTTTTAGAAGGGCATTTCTTATTGACTTCTGGAAGGCACAGCAATAAATATTTACAGTGCGCTAAGGTTTTCCGGAATACAAAATACAGCGAGGAGTTGTGCAGCGCTCTGGCTGAACAGTTCCGAAATGATGGGGTAGAGGTGGTCATCGGACCCGCTATGGGGGCGGTGCAGATGGCTTATGAGGTAAGCCGGGGTTTACATTGTGAAAACTTTTTTGCAGAACGAGACCAGGATGGAAAAATGTGCTTGCGTAGGGGATTCGAGGTTCAACCTGGACAAAAGGTGCTTCTGGTAGAGGATGTAGTCACTACCGGAGGGTCTGTTCGTGAGGTTCTGGAGCTTGTTAAAGCTGCCGGCGGCGATGTGGTAGGGATTGGTTCTATTGTTGACCGTACTGGAGGAAAAATTGATTTTGGCGTACCCTTTAAAGCGGTTATTTCTATGGAAGTGGAATCTTATGAGCCCAGCGAATGTCCATTGTGTAAGGAAGGTAAAATTCCGGTTATAAAACCGGGAAGCCGTAAAATTAAATGAAGAAAACATCACTGCATGACGGACATAGAGACCGCTTAAGAGAAAAGTTTATACGCCATGGGCTTTCCAGTTTAGAACCTCATGAAGTAGTAGAATTAATGCTGTATGCGGCAGTGCCAAGAAAAGATATGAATCCACTGGCTCACGAATTGTTGGAAGGCTTTGGCTCCTTTCCGGCCTTACTGGATGCTCCGATCGAAGAGTTAATGAAATATAAGGGAATCGGCCGTGGTAGTGCGATTACGATTAAGCTGTTTTCCGCAATCGGCCGGTTTTATATCGAGAGCAAAGCGGACAAGGGCCCAACCTCCATGGAAGAAGTCATTGATATCATTTTGAGCAAATTTACAGGCAGAAGCAACGAGGCAGTTGTGCTTACCCTTCTGGATGGAAAGGGAAAGGTTCTATATTGTGGTGTGGTGACGGAAGGAACTGCCAATTCCTGCGATGTGTATCTCCGAAGAATCGTTGGATTGGCAGCCAGCTATGATGCTACTCAGGCGATTCTCGCTCATAATCATCCCAGCGGTTTTGCGTTGCCCTCTAGAACAGATCTGCAAACCACTGTTAGGGTGAAAGAGGCGCTTGCATTGGTAAATGTTACGCTGATTGACCATATGATTGTGGCGGATGGAGATTATGTATCTATGGCTCAGGATGAGGGGAAGCTTCATACAGGAATCTTTGATATTGGCGACGAGTATGATGCGCCTTTGGAGAGAAAAGCGGTAGCGGATTGGGAAGAGAAGTAACCATTTATAAATAAAGTAATACATTTTAAGGCCAGCCTTTCTTAGCTGGCCTTTCCTTTTTCCCAATGAGCTTATTCCTAGCCGCACCAGTATAAAAGGGATCATTTTCGCTGGAGTTTAGGCCGCTGACTTGTCATCGTTAAAAAGACCGTATCAAATTAATACATAATACGCAGGACAGAAATTTACAGTATCCTGATTAGTGAAAATTAAAAAATAAACTCGGAGGGTAACAAATGAATTTTGATATTAATCTTTGGATGAAAGAATATTCCAGTGAATTAAGAAAGATATTTGGAAACCGTATCTGGTTTGTTGGCTTACAAGGAAGCTATGGAAGAAATGAGGCGACTGAGCAAAGTGATATCGACGCTGTAGTTATTTTAGACAAAGTGACACTGGAGGATATAAAGGCTTATAGCGCATTGTTAGACCGTTTGCCGTATAGAGAAAAGGCATGTGGCTTTATCTCAGGAAAACAGGAATTGCTTAATTGGGAAAAATCCGATTTATTTCAATTTTATTATGACACTCTTCCTATTATCGGTTCCTTAAATTCCTTGAAAGAATATTTTACAGCCGCGGATGTACGACGTGCAATAAGGATAGGCGCCTGCAACATATATCATGGCTGTATGCATAATATGGTTCATGAGAAAAGCTGGGAGCTTCTAAAAGGATTATATAAATCGGCGGCTTTTACGTTACAGGCTGCTGGCTTTCTGCAAACAGGCAAATATGAAAGACGCCGGAAAGACTTGTTAAATCATCTGCTTCCAGAGGATCAAGCTATTTTGCTGATTGGTCAAACACTTAAAAACACTAATCTTACTGAAAGGAAGGAATTTGAAAGGCTCTCTGCTACTCTTTTATCCTGGGCCTCTGATTGGATTGTCAGATGCGGAACGACACAGCAACAGACGGAGTCATCTGCCGATTCTTTAGAGCCGTAAGGGAAAAAGCTACCAAGGCCAGAAAAATTTTATGTCAAAAGACAATTGCTTTAGAATGGTATCTTAAGAATATATTTGTATTGAGTCCATGAGTAATAAATTATTTTATTTTGTTTCAAAAACCAATTATTGAATTTACGTGAAAATAGAATAATGTATCATTAGTGAAAAACATGGTCGGGACAACGGGCTTTACAGCATTATAAGCAGAACGAATTAACCTGTAGAATCAGAAATCTCAGAAAGACAATGATAGCGACTACTGTTAAGCTCTTGGAAACATGGCCTGGACTATACGGCTTATGCAGTCTTTGACAAGGTGTAAGGCAAATAAAAACAAGCTGTAAATTTATCGTTATCAACCGTCATTTTCCTTGACACTACTTTGTAATCAAAGTAAAATGTTAGTGAAAGCGTAGAAAAAAAGTTACAAGGAGGACGTTATGTCTGGTCGTTGGGACTGGGACGTGAAATCGTCTTATACTTATCATGCATTAAAAAAAGCAAAAGATGTGGTGGAGAAAAGCTTAAACCAAGCGGCGGAAGAAATCCAGGATAGCCAACGCAAGAAAAGCCAAAATCCTCCTGAAAACGGTATGCCGCATCAACAGCCCCCTTATCAAGCGGAAGGGGACCGTCCTGGACAGGCGCCTTCTGAAAATTTTTCGGGAGGATATCAGCCTCCGCCTGGCAGAGTCTATACCACCCCTCCGCCCCAAAATAACCAAACATCTGGAAGAAAGCAGACGCCTCCTTATCAGGTTTACGAGCCGATTAAGACCAAACGGCAGAAAAAGGAGAACTCCAAAAAGCCTGTGCCCCCGGGAATGATGGAAGTGCGGCAAAAATCAGTCGCTTGCTACTATGGGGTCGGTTTGTTTGTGCTTTTTTGGGGCCTGGTGGCGCCTATTTATCGGCTGAGTGATTTTATCATTATGCTTCTCCTGTCTGTGGGCGTATTTTTCCTTTGTAAGCTGATCTTTAAAGGGAAAAGAGTTTTTGTTCCGATTCCAGAAAAAAAGGTTGAAACAGGAGATCGGGAAATCGATCAATTGATTATAGACGGGCAAAACTATTTGAAGAAAATGCAGGAAGCAGATATTGCTATTGAGGATGAAACAGTTTCTGAGCAGATTCGCAAGCTGGAGGAAATTTCAAAAAAGATTTTTGAATTTGTATCTGAAAATCCGAAAAAGGCGCCTCAAATCCGCAAGTTTATGAATTATTATTTGCCGACCACTCTAAAGCTTTTGTCTTCTTACGATAAGCTGGAGGATACTGGTATCACCGGCACCAATATTTCAGAGACTATGCTTAGCATTGAGCGGATGATGAATACTATTGTGATGGCCTTTGAAAAGCAGCTGGATCACTTGTTTGCTGATGAGGCTATGGATATTTCAACGGATATTACGGTCTTAGAGGGAATGTTGGCGCAAGAAGGACTAACCGGTAGCGACTTTAATAAAGCTAAGCACAAAGGGGAATAAACGATAAATAGGAAAGAGGTAACACAACATGGATCAAGAAAAAATCGAACTTACTTTTGAAACTCCTGCAGCTCCCGCGGCAGCTTTAGAAACAGCAGCTCCCCAGCAGGCAGCGGATCAGGCCTTGGCGGCCGCCGAGCAGATGGCCCAAAGGCTCTCTCCGGAAGAGCAGAAAATGGTCGATGATTTTGCCGATAAGATTGACGTTACCAATACATCTATGGTTATGCAGTATGGCGCTGCGTCTCAGAAAAAAATTGCTGATTTTTCTGAATCCGCACTGGAAAACGTCCGTACTAAGGATATGGGCGAGGTAGGCGATATGATCACCGGCCTGATGACAGAGCTTAAGGGTTTTTCCGTTGATGAGGAAGAAAAGGGCGGTTTTTTCGGCTTTTTTAAGAAAACCGGAAATAAAATCGCTACAATGAAAGCTAAATATGATAAAGTAGAAGTGAATGTGGATAAAATTTCCGAAGCCTTAGAGGGACATCAAATTCAGCTGATGAAGGATGTCGCCTTACTAGATAAAATGTATGATTTGAATCTGATGTACTTTAAAGAACTTACTATGTATATTTTGGCTGGTAAGAAAAAGCTGAAGCAGGTTCGGGAAAACGATCTTCCTATCTTGCTGGATAAAGCAAAAATGTCCGGCCTGCCGGAGGATGCCCAAGCGGCTAATGATCTTTCCGCTCAGTGCAACAGCTTTGAAAAGAAGCTTCATGACTTGGAATTGACCAGAATGATTTCCATTCAGATGGCTCCTCAGATTCGTTTGGTGCAGAATAATGATAAAATGATGACGGAAAAAATCCAATCCACCTTGGTCAACACGATTCCTCTCTGGAAAAGCCAAATGGTTATCGCTTTAGGGCTGGCCCATTCTCAGCAGGCGATGGAGGCTCAGAGAGAAGTCACGAATATGACCAATGAGCTTTTGAAGAAAAACGCCGATGCTCTGAAAATGGGAACCATTGAAACCGCAAAGGAATCAGAACGGGGAATCGTGGATATTGAAACCCTCAAGTATACTAACGAGTCTCTGATCTCAACATTGGATGAAGTGGTAAAAATTCAAACTGAGGGGCGTCAGAAGCGTGTCGCTGCAGAGGCTGAATTAGGACGGATTGAAAATGAATTGAAACAAAAGCTGTTGAATATTAACAGCTGAATTTTATATTAGTGGAGAAAACCATGAAATTATTACGCAAAAAAGCTTTTGCTATTTCTGCCATGGCAATTATGATTATAGCTGGTATTATGTATGGCAGCTATTTCTCTATTTCCAGGGCACATCATGGAGCGGAACAGGCTTTTTACCAAGGAGAATATTATTCAATACAGGATGATTTGAATCGGCGTATGGAATATGCCCAGGATATGGTCTATATTGCCAAACAATATAATAAACAGCAAGCGGAGACCCATCAACAGGCTGATGTGGAACCTACTCAGGCCGCAATTGACCGTCTCCGCCACGCGAAAACTCTGTCGGAAAAGTATGACGCGGATTTAGATCTTGAGAATGCGATGACGGATTTATATATTTCATTGCAAGGAACAAATCTAAAGGATTCTAATGAACGAGATGCCAAGAGCTTGTATGAATCTTTTCAATTGTACAAGGATAACTATCTGATTGAGGAATATAATAACGGAGCGGTTGCTTTTAACAATCAATTAGAGGAATTTCCCACCAATCTATTCAATGCGATTTATCATTTTGACAAGGTGGAGCTCTACCAATAATAAAAAATCCCTTCTTTTTGTATTAACGGAAGGGATTTTTTTCATCTTTTGGCACATACTAAGGATAAAATTCTATTTTTAGGAGTGCGTAAGTTATGAATTACAGTCAATCACAAATC
>ERZ507086.266-NODE-266-length-31868-cov-18.577028_pt1 | contig 31868 bp, 26 predicted proteins | sample MGYA00512292_ERZ507086 | MGnify/ENA metagenome assembly ERZ507086
CAAGCCTTACAATCATAGATAATTACAAAGTGTCCAAATAATAGGGTTCACTACATCTCCAAGCTTTTCTTTATCATCAAAGTTTTTCGCATATAAAGAAATCTTCGTTGGGTTAGAATAATCCACAACACCTAATTTACGCAAATTCGATTCATAGGTCGCATTCACATTTTCATTATAGGTATTCATATAATTCATCAAATCTTCTTGTGACATTGTCGATAGCTGCATCTTTTGTTCATCACTCAGATTCGCCATCGTCTTTTTTTCGTTGTTTGTAAAAGGCTGACTGGTAAATACACTGATATCCGGATGGGCTTTTTGAGCTTGTACAATGGCTGAATTCTGGGTTTTCTCACTAACATATTGTTCCATCGCTTTGGTGTAATAAACCCCACCCATTGTTTGTTTTGAAACCGTTGAGTCAGCCGGTTTAATAATTCCTACAACCTTTACTTCCGGACTGGAAGCCACTAGGCTCTTCAAATAATCTGAGTCATCACTTTGATCCACCCATAAACCATTCACATTTTTATATAAATCGCTGTTTAAAACCAAACGGAACGTTAAGCCTAAAAGCTCTTTATCCGAATAGCTTTTTAAATTGGTCTTCGCAATCTTATCGGTATTCCCTTTTAGAATCTCTTGATAGTTATTCACCAAAGTATCCTGGTTCATGACACCTAGCGAATATAAAGCATAATCCGTGATCTCGTTATTTTCATCGACTTCCAAAACAACTTCATTGTATTTTGTTGGCCATTTACCTTTAAGCAGCTGATATTCATCATCGCGTAGTTTTTGGGACTCTGGTAAAGCGTTCCATACTTCATCATTAGCCATGGATTCTGAATCTATAAATTGGGATTGCAGTGACATCATATCGGTCATACCCAAGCGGTCTAATAGACCATTCGGACTAACTTGCACAAGTCCGGATGCACTGTTCTCATTATAGACTTGCAGATTCAAGTTATAATCGTATTCGATTGCTTTGGCAGTCTGGCGGAACTCCTTGCCTTTTTTGCTATTTAAATAATTTTTAAATTCCGATAAATTGTTCTTTTTGGAAGAAGAAATCGATTCTAGTACATCCTCGGCATAGGCTCTTGTTTGAATTTTTCCCTTCGAACTTTTATCTGTCTTTTTTGACATGCCCATCATAGTCGACATTAAGGTTGTCATATCCGTGGTATTGGCAGAAATTTCAATCGGATAACTTGCCATCGTGTCATTTTCCATATCATCAATATACGTTTGCATCCCATTAGATAAAGACATAATCAAGGCAATGCCAATAATCCCAATACTCCCCGCAAAAGCAGTCAAGAAAGTTCTAGCCTTCTTGGTTAATAAGTTATTTAAACTTAAGGAACAAGCCGTTTTAAAAGACATGCTTGGTTTTTTTAGAGCAACATGCGCATCGGAAGCTTCATCCTTGTCTAAAGGATTGGAATCACTTTGCACCTGACCATCCTGCAAGCGAATAATCCGCGAGGAATACTTTTGGGCTAGCTCAGGGTTATGGGTAACCATAATAACCAGCTTATCTTTAGAAATCGCTTTTAAGATTTCCATAATCTGCACACTAGTCGCACTATCCAAAGCTCCGGTCGGTTCATCGGCTAAGATGATCTCTGGATTATTAACAATAGCACGGGCAATCGCAACTCGTTGCATTTGTCCACCCGACATCTGCGTTGGCTTTTTATGCAATTGATCTCCTAAACCCACTTTTTCTAGTGCTTCAGTAGCCCGTTTGGTGCGTTCTTCTTTATCAACACCTGTTAAAGTCAGAGCCAATTCTACATTGGATAAAACACTTTGATGCATAATCAAATTATACGATTGAAAGACAAAACCCACTTGATGGTTGCGATAAGTATCCCAATCTTTGTCTGAATAAGCCTTCGTTGAAGTCCCATTAATCATCAAATCACCAGACGTATAACGATCTAGTCCACCAATGATGTTTAAAAAAGTCGTCTTTCCACAACCACTCTGACCTAGAATAGAAACAAATTCATGATCTCGAAACGAAAGCGAGACTGATTTCAGAGCATGAACGGTATCAGCTCCGGAACAATAATCTTTGACAATATTCTTACAAACTAACATACAAATTCCTACTCATTTCCATGAATCACTTCTTGAAGTGAATAGATGGATAAATCTTTATTAAATAAATATGAAACCGAACAAACGATAAAGAACAAATAAAAGTATTGTGGGCCAAACAGTTCCAAGCCAATCGCAATAGGTGCTAAGAAAGTATTGGTACCTGCACCAAATACCGCAACATAACCTAAAGCAGCACCTAAGGCTAGTGGCAAACCAAAAAGGCGAGCTAATACTAGACCCAGTGAAGCTCCAATCGCAAAGAGTGGAGTAACTTCTCCACCTTGAAAACCAGCACTTAGACAAAAGACAGTAAAGAGCATTTTACATACCCAGTCCCAAGGATAAATGGTTCCACCATTTAAAGCACTTTGTACTAAATTCGTCCCTAATCCACTATAGCGACCTTGGCCACAGACAAAGAATAATAGTGCTAAACCAGAACCCATCACAAAAATTCGTAAATAGGGATTTTTAATATACAAGCGAGAAATAAAACGAATCTTTCCTAATAAAAACGCAAAGAGCTGACCAACAAGGCCGAATAAGATACCCATACAAACCACTTTAAAACATGTCACAATCGAAATATTCCAATGGACCGATAAAGCGACTTTTTCATGTACAACGCCAAAAAGACTGGCTACATAATTGGAAGTAAAAGCTGCAACTAAAGCCGGACATAAACTCATATACTGTAAGGCTCCGGCAACCAAAACTTCCAAGGCAAAGAAAACCGAAGCACATGGGGTGCCAAATAAACCGGCAAAACCAGCAGCAATCCCAGTGACCACAAAGACGATATTGGAGTCTTTAAACTTAATAAAACGACCAAAGAAGGCAGAAACATCGGCTCCAATTTGAACCGCAACTCCTTCCCGACCGACCGAACAACCAACTAAATGACTCAACCAGGTAGAAACAATCATGATAGGAATCAAACGCAAAGGAATTTCTTTTTCCTTTCCTTGTTCCAATTTAAAAACCAAGCCCATACCTTCGCGGCTTTTTCCCCCAAAGTCCACAAAGACAAAGGCAATCAACAAACCAACCAGAGGCATCAAAGGCAATAAAAAAACTTCTTTGCCCTTTCGAAAGGCAAAAATAAAATTAAGCCCTTTACAAAAGATGGCTTCACAAAAACCGACACAAGCGCCAATCACAATTCCCATCAAAGTATAAAAGAATAAAGTCTTAATTAAATCCGCATTCTTTTTTATGATATCCATACTATTCCCTCTTAAAATATTCCAATAAAAGTATTCTATCACTAAGACTTTCCGTTATACTATGATTATGTGTAAAAATTATAAGATTTATTATTTAGATGATAAAAAATTCCTTTTTGCGATGAAAAAGGACTATTCGAAAGAAGAAATGATAGCCACCTTTCAGCTTTCGAAAAAGACCCAAAAACTCTTTCATTTTCCGAATAAAGAAAGCTATAAAAAAGATGAAAAAATCTGTATTTCTTTTCCTGGAGAAACCATTCCAAATCCAAGCTTTACACCTATTGAAGTTGTATATGAAGATGAAATGATTTTAGCGGTCAATAAGCCACCTTTTCTATTAGTCCATGAAGATGGAAATACCCAAGATACCTTGCAGAACCGAGTCAATGGATATCTGCTTCAAAAAAACTGGACCCATCCAGCCCAGGCCCTACACCGTATCGACTATGAAACCAGTGGCCTTGTTCTTTTCAGCAAGAATCGTTTCTTCCAGCCTTTATTCGATGCCTGTATGGCAAGTCATGCCTTTTACAAACAATATCTCTGTATTGTGAAAGGAAAATTTCCTTATAAAGAAAAGACTTGTACCTTTCCCATTGCTCGCAATCGCCATCAAGCCAATGCGATGATTGTGCACAAAAACGGAAAGGAAGCCTACACCCACATAGAAAGACTAGAAACGAAGCAAGATTCCTCCCTATTAAAGGTTGAAATTCAAACCGGACGTAAACATCAGATTCGTGTGCATTGTGCCTATTTAGGCTATCCGATTATCAACGATTCCATTTATGGAGGCATACAAAATGGCAAAGGCTTATACCTGCAAAACCAAACGATGGAATTTATGCATCCAGTCTATGGCAAACAAATGAACCTTCACTTAGAAATGGATCCACGCTTTAAAGCAGCAGGCTATACCAAATGCGATAGCCACAAAATAACGAAATAGAAACACCGATTGCTAAACAGGAGACAAAAGGAATTTCTTTGGCGGCAAAAAATCGCTTTCCCAGTCCCAGCCAAAGAAAGCCGATAAATAAGGCAATAAACATCGCAACGATCATACGCTCGTATCCAAGAATCCAGCCAAAGTAAAAAAGAAAGCAAACATCGGCACTGCCTATCCAATCCTTTCTACAATGAAACATGCATAAACTTGGCAGACCAAATAAGATTGCTCCTAGCAATGAACCCCACAAATCATAGGGTTTCCAAACAAGTAAGCCCAGAATCAAAGAAGGCAGGATCCAGCGTTTGGAAAAATACATCGTCTTTGCGTCTTGGATACAAACAACAAGTAAATAGAAGATAAAAAGCGTTTTCATACTTAAAGTATAAAAACGCTTTCTTACATTTTTCTTACAAGACCTGGAATCGTAAAGATTTTTTGTGGTAAATCTAAATCCAGAGCTTCTAGATTTAACTGCATCGCAATCAAATGATAGCCTTTCTTTTCTCCTTTATACCCGTATTTATGATCGCCGACTAAAGGATGACCAATACTGGCGCATAAAGCCCGAATCTGGTGAAAACGACCAGTATGGAGATGGACTTCCACAAAGGTAGAATCATTTGTATACGCTAAGGGAATCAAATCCATCTTCGCTTCTTGATACCCTTCTTTTTTCGTTTTAGAAACCATAGCTTTGGTACCAACTTTTTTGATGTAGTAATTCATCTCTACAGGTTTAGAAATATGCCCGCAACATTCGGCTTGATAGATCTTCTTTACTTTTCGTTGTGCAATAGCTGTATTGATGGTTCGTAAAGTATCCGCATTTTTAGCGCCAATCACTAAACCTTCGGTATTGCGATCTAAACGCTGACAAATGGCTGGAGAAAAACTATGTTCCGCTAAAGAATATTCGCCCTTCTTGATTAAATAGCGCTGCATACGATCAACCAGGCAATCCGCATTAGACCCATCGGATTGGCTCAGTAAGCCAACCGGTTTATGTAGAATCAAAAGATTAGCATCTTCATAGACAATATCCAAAGCATCACTGCCACTGGATACCTTGCGCACTTTTTCTTCTAAAAATTCAGGTGGCAAAAATAAGAGAATCGAATCCCCTTCTTCTAAAACTTGATCAAAACTGCAGCGTTTGCGATTGACCTTGATTTTCTTTTTGCGAATGCCTTTATACATCATGGACTTCGATAAATTCGGAAAAGTCTTCTGTAAAAACTTATCGAGTCTTTGATTGGCATCATTGGCTTGAATTATGACTTCTTTCATATGGGCTATTGTAAGGGAAAGAAAAAGAAAATGCCAATTTGTGAAAAATATCACTTTCAATGTAGGGTTTTCTTTGTTAGAATTGGAGTGAAGAAATTTTGAGGTGAAAAAAATGCGTGGAGTTTATAATTCAGTAACCGACATGCGTCGTAAGATTTTTTCGGCCATTGCCGATATGGCATATCGCGACGATGTCAATTATGAACAAAGGATGGAACAAATCCCTTATGAAATCCTTCCCGGAAATAACGAAAATGTGTTCTTAGAAAGAGCCATTTGTGGAGAACGTTTACGTTTGGGAATGGGATTACCATTACGTGATGTAAGTGAAGCTGGTACAATCAGCGATGGCATCGACAAAACGATTCAACCAGAAAAGTACTATGATGCACCACTTATCAACATCATTAAATTTGCATGTAATGCATGTCCAGAGAAAAAAGTTGTCGTAACCGACAATTGCCAAGGATGTTTTTCCCATCAATGTACGGAAGTATGTCCTAAGAAATGTATCAAGATTGTCAATGGTCGTTCATTGATCAACCAAGATGAATGTATCAAGTGTGGCCGTTGTGCAGAAGCTTGTCCATACCATGCGATTATCAAAATGGAAAGACCATGTGCGGTCAGCTGTGGTATGAATGCCATCAGCTCGGATGAAAATGGTCGTGCCCAAATCAACTATGACAAGTGTGTAAGTTGTGGACAATGTTTAGTTAACTGTCCATTTGGTGCCATTGTAGATAAAGGTCAAATTTTCCAAACGATCTATGCAATGAAACAAGGCTATGATGTCATTGCCTGTGTTGCCCCTGCTTTTGTTGGTCAATTTGGTCCAAAGGTTACCCCAGATAAAGTAACCAATGCGTTAAAGGAATTAGGTTTTGCGGATGTAGTGGAAGTCGCAATCGGAGCCGATATGTGTACGATTGATGAAGCCGAAGACTTCCTAAAGAAAGTTCCTAATGAACTTGACTTCATGGCTACTTCTTGTTGCCCTGCTTGGTCTGTTATGGCAAAGAAAGAGTTCCCACAATTTGAAAAGAACATCTCCATGGCATTAACGCCAATGGTATTAACGGCTCGTTGGGTAAAGAAACAACATCCAGACGCAAAAGTTGTATTCATTGGTCCATGTGCTGCTAAGAAACTAGAAGCCAGCCGTCGTTCTATTCGAAGCGATGTCGACTTCGTCTTAACTTTTGAAGAAGTTATGGGTATGTTCCAAGCTAAAGGTATTGAATTAGATCAAATCACAACCGATGATACAAACTTCAACGAAGGAACCAAAGCTGGTCGTCAATTTGCGATTACTGGTGGAGTTGCCAATTCCGTAAAAGAATTAATCAACAAAAATCATCCAGAAGTCGAAGTGAAGATTCAAGCAGCCGAAGGTTTAAAGAACTGTAAGACTATGTTGATGATGGCAAAAGCCGGTCGTCTAAATGGTTACCTACTTGAAGGTATGGGCTGTCCTGGTGGATGTGTTGGAGGCGCTGGTACATTACAACCAATTCCTAAATCAAGTGCTTTGGTTAAAAAATATGCCAACGACGATACAATGAAGACTGCGGACGAATCCAAATACGGTGATGAAGTTCACGAAATTGTAAATAACTAAAAGATGGAGTTTTCCATCTTTTTTTTGTATACTAAAAATTACGAAAAGAGGAACAATATGAAACGTTTTCAATATTATAAAGTCGCTGCGGCTACACCCAAAGTAGCCATTGGAAACCCAGCTCAAAATGTCAAAGAATGTTTACGCATTTGTGATGCCCTTCCAGAAGATACCCAATGTGTTGTTTTTCCCGAACTCTGTATTTCGGGTTATACCTGCCAGGATTTGTTCTATGAAGATCTACTCTTAGAAGAATCCAAGAAAGGTTTGATTGATTTTGCCAACCATTGTCGAGATAACTTGGTTGCGATTGTCGGATTACCCTTAGTCATCGAAAATCGTTTATACAACTGTGCGGCAGTTTGTTTCAATGGAAACATTTTAGGGATTCAAGTAAAAACCTATATCCCCAGCTATAACGAATATTATGAAACCCGTTGGTTTACGTCCGCAAAGAACTTAAATACCAACTTTATCGAAATAGATGGTACTTCGATTCCAGTTTCTAATCATATCGTATTTAAAGATACGACCACTAAAGCTTGTTTAGGTGTGGAGATCTGTGAAGATCTTTGGGTAACCGTACCCGTTAGTTCTACCCATGCCCTAGCTGGTGCCAATGTTTTGTGTAACCCATCTGCATCTAATGAAATCATTGCCAAACGCGAGTACCGTCGCTCCTTGGTACAAAATCAAAGTGCCCGCTGTTATGCAGCCTATATTTATGCCAGTGCCGGAACCGATGAATCCAGTAGTGATCTAGTCTTCTCAGGAAACAATCTTATTGCCCAAGCTGGTACGATCTTAGAAGAAATGAACTTTACCGATGACAGAGATTTCATCGTTTCCGAAATTGACCTGCAAACCTTACAGAATGACCGGATACATTTTAAAACAAGTATGGAAGATAATGTCGAAGACTATATCGAAGTCAGTTTCCAATCCGAAGCTATTGATACAATTGAATTATCAAGAAGCTATGATGCCTATCCTTTTGTTCCAAAAGATTTCCATCAGCGCATCAATCGCTGCCAATCCATTTTAAATCTACAAGCTCAAGGTCTGGCTACCCGCCTAAGAAAGATACACTGTAAAGATGTCATCATTGGTATTTCGGGGGGACTTGATTCCACTTTAGCCTTATTGGTTTGTGAAAAAGCTTTTAAAATCAATGACTATGATCCCAAAGGCATCCATGCCATTACAATGCCTGGCTTTGGAACCAGCACGCGAACCAAAACCAATGCCGAAATCTTAATGGAGCTCTTAGGTGCCAGCAGTGAAAAGATTGGAATTGTCGATGCGGTGAATCAACACTTTAGCGACATCCATCATGACCCAAAAGTATTGGATATCACCTATGAAAACTCACAAGCTAGAGAACGTACCCAGATCTTAATGGATCTTTCCAACCAATACAATGGAATTGTCGTTGGAACCGGTGATCTAAGTGAATTAGCACTTGGCTGGTGTACCTATAATGGGGACCATATGAGTATGTATGCCGTAAATGCCAGTGTACCTAAGACTTTGGTGCGATATATCGTTGAAACCAGAGCCCTACAAGCCAAAGAAGAACATATGGAAGAACTCTATAAAGTTTTAATGGATATCTGTGATACCCCTGTCTCGCCTGAACTGTTACCTTTAAGTGAAGATGGCACCATCCAACAAAAGACCGAAGAAGTTCTTGGCTCCTATGACCTACATGATTTCTTCTTGTACCATATGTTGCGTCATCACCAAGACCCAGAAAAGATCTATAATTTAGCTTGTCTAGCCTTTAAAGATGTCGATCAAAAAGTCATTCAAAATGCCTTAGATACTTTCTATCGTCGCTTCTTCGCCCAACAATTTAAACGCAATTGTATGCCAGATGGCGTCAAAGTCGGTTCCATTTGTTTCTCACCACGAGGTGACTGGCGTATGCCAAGTGATGCCAATCGCGAAGCTTGGTTAGCCCAAGTAAAAAAAATCACAGAGGCTTAACTCTGTGATTCTAACATCGATTGAATTTTCTCATAAACCGGTTCAAAACCGGTTTTTTCTGTGCTACTGACCGGAAGTATTTGATTCAAAGGTAATTGAAGTTTTTGACTGACAACCTTTAAAGCTTTAATTCGTTTGGTCTTAGGGACTTTATCAATTTTGGTCGCGACGACAAGAATTGGAATACCTAATTCTTTTAAGTAGTCAATCATATCAACATCATCTCCAGTTGGTTCATGACGACTGTCAACTAAAGAGATGACTAAGGAAATCTGTTCCCGACACGTAAAGTACTCATCCATCATCTTTCCCATTTGAATCAACATCGACTTGCTCATCTTGGCATAGCCATAGCCTGGCACATCGACAAGCATCCACTTCTTATCAATTTCAAAGAAATTAATTAAGCGCGTCTTACCAGGTGTGCTACCTACATAAGCGAGTTTCTTTCTTTGACAAAAAGCATTGATAAAGCTGCTCTTTCCAACGTTTGAACGACCCACGACGACAACTTCTGGCATTGTCGTCTCAGGGTATTCTTCTTTTCGCGTTGCACTGGTTAGGAATTCACTTTGCATACTTAATCAACCAACGCATTCTTTAAAACTTGTTTCACATTCGATACCGGAATAAAAGTAACCGCATCTTTGACTTCTTGCGGAATTTCATCGAGATCACGCACATTTTCCTTCGGAATTAAAATAGTAGTGATTCCCGAACGATAAGCCGCTAGCGACTTTTCTTTTAAGCCTCCGATTGGCAAGACATTTCCGCGTAAAGTAACTTCTCCAGTCATGGCCAAATTCGCTTTAACTGGAATTTCACTGAAGCAAGAAACTAAAGCAGTTGTCATTGTAACCCCAGCACTAGGTCCATCTTTTGGAACGGCTCCTTCTGGTACGTGAATATGGATATCACAATCCTCAAATTTCTTTGGATCAATATGGAATTCTTTGGCATGGGCTTTGATGTAATCAAGAGCAATGCTGGCACTTTCTTTCATGACATCTCCCAATTTACCGGTTAAGATCAAACGACCTTTTCCTTCAAAGCGATTGGCTTCAATTTGCAGGATATCGCCACCGAAACTTGTATAGGCAAGTCCAGTAACGGTACCAATCTGGTCTTTTTTCTCTTTATGTCCATAATCCACTTTTTCATTACCTAACCATTCTTTAATACGTTTTTTCGTTAAGGTAATGGATTTCTTATGGTCTTTTAAAATTGCCAAAACAGTCTTTCGACAAATGGTTCCAAGTGTTCTTTCCAGTTGTCGAACCCCGGCTTCACGGGTATAGTAGCGAATCAAGTATAAAATCATTTCATCGCTGATCTTCAATTGTGAAGGTTTTAAACCATTTTCTTCTAATTGTTTTGGAAGTAAATGTTCTCTGGCAATATGGGTCTTTTCGACATCAGTATAGCTAGATAATTGAATAATTTCCAAACGGTCACGTAAAGCTTCCGGAATATTCTCTAGATAGTTGGCTGTAGCGATAAAGAGGACATGACTTAAGTCATAGGCTTCTTCAATGTAATGATCGCTAAATAGCGCATTTTGTTCAGGATCCAAAACTTCTAACATAGCACTGGATGGATCCCCTTTATAATCACTGGCCATCTTATCGATTTCATCAATCAAGAATACAGGATTGATAACTCCAGCTTTTTTCATACCTTGAATGATACGTCCTGGCATTGCACCTAAATAGGTACGACGATGTCCACGAATTTCGGCTTCATCTCGCACACCACCCAAAGAAATCTTAACAAATTTACGATCAAGGGCACGAGCTACACTCTTAGCCAATGAGGTTTTACCAACACCAGGAGGACCAACGAGGCAAAGAATTGGCGCTTTTAAAGAATTAGTCATCTGTTTAACGGCTAAGTATTCCAAAATACGCTCTTTTACTTTTTCTAGACCATAGTGATCTGCATCTAAAATGGCTTGGGCTTGGTTTAAATCTTTAATATCGGTCGTTTCTTGCCACCAAGGCAAATCCATTAACCAATCGATATAGGTTTTAATGATGCCCGTTTCGCCACTTGCCATTGGCAACATTTCATAACGAGAAAGTTCATCTTTAACCTTTTTCTTGATTGTTTCAGGATATGGATTATTTTCCAAACGTTGACGGATATTTTCGGCATCTTTGTCTTGTTCGACAACGTCACCTAACTCTTCTTTAATGGCAGTGAGTTTTTCGCGTAAATAATAATCTTTTTGACCTTGGTCAATGCGTTTTTTTACCGTTTCATTGATACGTTTTTCAACTTCATCCATTTCTTTTTCTTTTTCTAAGTCTTGGATGAGCATTTCCAAACGATCATTGATACCTAAAGTTTCCAGGTAGGTTTGTTTGCGCTCTAAAGCGAGTGGTAAAACTGCAACGCTTTTATCGCTTAATTGGTCAGCACCAATGCCACGGGATAATTCCATAATGACATCTTTTGGTAAGAACTTATCTAGATTGCTGGATTTTTCAAAGCTGTCAATGATCATACGAACCAAAGCTTGTTCTTCGGTTTCATCTTGACGAATGCTTTGTAGCAAATCGACTTGGATTAAATCCCCATTGGCACTTTTCTCCATTTGGGATAATTGGGCACGGTGTAGTCCGCGGAATTTAACCCGCATAAAGTTTTCAAAACGACGAATATGACGAATTTCACATAAGGTACCTACACCGAACAAATCTTCTTGTCCAGGATCTTCAACAGATACATCTTTTTGTGAAACTAAAATCACTTTTCCTTCATAATTATCTTGGGCATTATCAACGGCTTTTAAAGAGACTTCTCTTCCGACATCAATGACAATGTCTTGTCCAGGAAGAATGACAACACCTCGAGTACACACTAATGGATATATTTGACTCATAGTATTCCTCACTTTCGATAGATTTTAAAAAAGACGCTGAGCGCCTTTTTCTTATTATAATACTACTTTACTGAGCTTTTAATCAATTCTAACGCTTTTTGTTGAGCTAGATCATCTTTGATGTTTTCAGCAGGTAATAACTTTTTGATTTGTTCTACATCCATGTTGTATAGAGTAGACATTTCTGTGTATTCTTTTTCAACATCTTCATCACTGATTTCGATGTTTTCTGCTTTAATTACTGCATCTAAAACCAAAGATCCTTTTACACGGCGCTGTGCATCAGGTCGCATAGTAGCTTTAAGGTCGGCTTCTGTTTGGCCAGTTGCAGCAAAGTATTGTTCAGCAGTAAATCCAGATTGTTGCATACGGTTTGTGAAGTCACGGTATAAATTGTCGACTTCGTTTTCGATCATAACAGCTGGAATTTCAACGGTTGCGTTATCACTAATAGTTTCCATTAAGTCGTTAGTGAATTTTTCGTCAGCAGCACGTTCTCTTTCTTTTGTTAAATCTTCTTTTGTAACTTCTTTGAATTTTTCTACGGTTTCAACACCGTCACGTTTTAATTGAGCGATTAATTCATCGTTTACTTCTGGACGATCTTTGTATTTAATATCGTGAACAGTTACGGTAAATACAGCTTCTTTACCAGCTAAGTCAGCAGCTTGGTAATCTTCTGGGAATGTAACAGTTACATCTTTTACATCATCGGTTTTAACTCCAACTAATTGTTCTTCGAAACCTGGGATGAATGTGTTTGATCCAAGTTCTAATGGATAGTTTTCTCCTGAACCACCTTCGAATGGTTCGCCGTCTTTTTTACCTACGAAATCAATTGTTACTTGGTCACCGTCTTCAGCAGGTTGTCCTTCTTCACGAAGTACCCAGTCAGCGAAACGATCTTGTACTTTGCTTAATTCAGCTTCTACATCTTCGTCAGTTACATTAACTTCATCTTTATGGATGTCTAATCCTTTGTATTCACCTAAAGTAACTTCTGGTGAAACGACACAGTTAATAACTAAAGTAACAGATTCATCACTTGCATCTTTGTAGTCTAAAGTAGGACGTGCAACTAATTCTAAGTTGTGTTCTTTAACAGCTTCGACTAAAGCTTCATTAGCAACACCTTCAACAGCACGGTCATAGATGGCTTCTTTAGAGATTTGTTTCTTTAATAAAGCTTCAGGAACTTTTCCAGTACGGAATCCTTTAATAGAAACGTTCTTTTTGAAGTCGTTGAAAGCTTTCTTTTGGGCGTTTTCCCAAGCTTCTCCATCAACTACAACTTCTAATACGCCTTCTGAATGTTCATTCAATGTCCATTTACTATTCATAGTTTTCTCCTCGTCTTTCAATACGCAGTGGAACTTCCACTATTTCTTCTAAATTTTTTTCTTTACAAAATGTTTGAAAATCTTCGTCTTGACCAAACGCTTCACAAACTAAGCGAACCAAAGCTTTCGCAATCGGTAAAGCCTGACAGTCTTCAAAATCCAAAGGACGATTCTCTAGCACTTCCTGGTCGAGTAGACGATTGCAGAAGCGAAGAAAGGTTGGATTGTCACACGCAAACCATTGGTCAAAATAGTCACGTACTTCCTGAATCGTTGCATCCTGTAAACTTGGAACAATGATACTAGGAATAAACGTGATTTCTAATCCCGATTTCTTCATTTTGTAGGGATCTTCTATTTTTTGCTCCATCAAGGATTCAATGAGTTCCCCCTTTGTCTCGTCCAGCAATTTACTTGAACACAACAAAGTTTCGACTTCTTCATGCATCATTCGCAGATTACAAGATTGTAGCAGCGCAACCGCTTTTTCTTGTTCTTGCAAGGATCCATGAATCAAAGATTCTAAATCCGGATGAACTACCGGCCTTTCAATATGAGCTAGACATTCCGATTTATAATTTTGTAGAACCTCTAATTCTTCTCTTGGCACATAGGGCAGATCCAATTCGGTTTGAATCATTCGCAAAGCTTTATCATAGTCTTTTTGATCAAGTTCTTTATGAATTTCTTGAAGTAAAGATTGATAATAAGAATTCAACTAAACCCTCCTAGCGAAACAGTACAATTTTATCATAGACAAACGCAATAATCAATTCTCATTCTGCATCATCGTGCCCATTTTCTGCGGCTTTTTTGTACTTTGCGACTAGATGTAAATCACCCAGCGAATGATGACGGATAAAATCGTGTTTACGACCAATTTGATCGTACCAGCCATCAAAGATATAACCCTTCTTAAAAGCCGGTTTAATTAAGATCGTTGGATCATCAAAACAGTAACTTGTCGGATTGCTGCGCGAAGAAATTCCTCCTTGGGCATCATAAGTTACGGTAAAAGGACTTTCTTCAAATTTAGCATAGAGCACACAGGATTCATTAATGTGTTGTTTGATCGTATAAGGAAAGTTAAAGTTCTGATCCCAGAACCAGCCTTCAAAGCGATACCCATATTTTCTTGGCTCAGGTAAATAATCCAATTGACCATCAATAGCCTGCATTGGATTTAAAATCTGTCCACCAAAGGTATGAAAGTGCACAATGCATGGTTTTTCAAAGATTGCTTTAATTTTAACCGATCCGATGACACCTGTTGGTGTCGCATGAATCTTCTGCCCTTCATAACTCCATCCCGCAAAGACCATATCTTTCTTTTTAGCTGGCTGAAGTAAATAAGCAGGGGAAGTACAACTTGTATAACGGGGATTTAAACGTGAATTGGTTCCGCCATCCAAGTCGTATTCGATTGGATACCATACGGGGATCCAATGTTGATAGAATTGTGTCACCCGTGGTAGGATTCCACCGGGATTGACTTTTTTTGTACATTCGGGATCCACATACCATCCCTCAAATTGATAACCTTCTTTTTGCATATCTAATACTCATTTCCCATTGAAATATAAATAATTGTTTGTTATAATATGTTAGCTGTCTTGGTAGCTCAGTTGGATAGAGCAATCGCCTTCTAAGCGATCGGTCGGGGGTTCGAATCCCTCCCAGGACGCCATTTTTTTATATAATGAACGAAATGTCCTTGAAAAGGACATTTTTTTGTTTCCATCAATATTATACACTTTTTTTCGCATTATGCCATTTAAGCACAGCGCACAACAACTCGATTTTTTGCATCCAGAGTACAGGTAAATAATGTTAAAGGATATTTACCATTCGTCACTTCTTCTACACAATCTGGAGACAAAGCTTCTACTACTTTGACACGATAGATAAAGCGATGTTCTTTGGCATCCGTAAAAATCACTTTCTGCCCTTCTTTTAAATGCGAAAGCCGACCAAAATGAAACCAGGAATTATGGGCTGCAATAACCATATTCTTTTGATAGATGGACCCATAATAGCGACAAGGTGCCTGCTTCATTAAGTCATAACTCCACTCACTCGTCACTGGCAGTTTTAAATCTAAAGCCGGTATTTCTATCGTTCCTACACAAGATAAACCATTGAGTTGAACTTCTGGCATTTCCATATCTGGATTTAAAAGATAATCTTTGATCTTTCCTTCTTTGGATTTGTCGATCTTTTTGGCATAGGCTTCAAGAATCTCTTTTTGTGCTATATATCCGCGAAAGGTATCAAAGACATTATAGGCACACAAACTAAGTGCGCCTATAATGCAGAGGATTCCCATGTTTTTTAAAACTTTTGAAAATCTATTTTTCATGTTTCTTTCCTAATGCAAACAAGACAATACCCAATAATAAGAACAAAGGTACAGGCCACCATAACTGACCCGTTAAAGGAAGCTCTTTATCTTTTGTTTCTTTCTTTTCGGTAGTGTTAGTTGCGGTATTCGTTAAAACAATCGTATCTTTTTCTTGTGTAGAACTTTCGGTATATCCACTTGGAACTTTCGCTTCTAAAACCCGATAAGTAAATTCATTAGATAAGTTCTCCCATGTATACGACCATTGATTTGTCTCATTTAAAACCTGATTATCGAGTACAGTCGTTTTTCCACTATTATCTGTTTGAAGCAATTGTACATCAATCGAACTAGGTCGTTTCTCTTTAGAGTCTCCCTTCCAGGTCTTTAGAACATGTAAGGAAATCGACTTATCTTTAATATTTTCATCCGAGCCATATTTTAGAACCGTTTCTAAAGATTCGGAATCTTTAATAGTTACTAGACTCACTTGTGGAATGTAAGTTGTTTGATTCACTTTCATTTCTTGGGCTGAAACTAAATATAAACCCGAAGCAAGATTGGTAAAAATAGCTTTTCCATCCGCATTAGAGCTACATGAAGCATCGGCTTGAATGCCATCGGCTAAGATATGATTTTCTAAGACATTAGCAACACCTTGCCAACCCTCTTGATCTTTTTGATCCAAAGATACCGGATAATGAGAAAAAGCTGGTGTTAAAGTAAACGCATCTCCATCAAAGTTGGCAACGCGATATAAAGAAAGGAACATGCCTTCAACCGGACAAGAGATGGTTAAAGAAGAAGTTGAATCCGCAAATACCGTTGTACCTAAACAAGCAATAAAGATAAAACATAACAATGTACGCAAGAATTTCTTCATAGGCTATTTTCCTTTCTTTTTTCTCTTTCGAATAAGTAAGACAATACAAACCAGTACTAGACCAACACACGCAAAGACTAGAAGCGGTCTGATTTGTGCAGCATCCGAACTTACATCCGTATCACCAGATGAATTTGCGATGCGATGACCACGAACTAATAAACGTTGGGTATTAATACCATATGGGGTACAAGTTACTAAAGTACATAAATCTTTATCTTCTTCAATTTGTAGCAATTGATAATCTTCGGGATTTACGGTTTCAATTTGATCCACCCGATAGGTACATACCTTTCCGTAGACATGTAAAGAGAAGGTATCTCCTTTCTTTAAACGATCTAATTCGGTAAAGAGTTTGGCACTTGGTAAACCACGATGCCGCGATAAAACACAATGGGTTCCTTTCCCTCCTACCGGTAAACTCGAACCTTCGAGATGTCCAGCCCCAACTTGTAGAACCGAATCATCGACACTATGGTAAATGGCTAACTTACAACGAATCTTAGGAATGGTAATATAACCCATCACACCTGTATCATCCGGATTTAATAAACTATTGTATAAACGCGTTTCTTCTTCACTCGGCGTGAAGCGTGCATCATTTGAAACCAATAAAGCATTGTATTGCACCGCTGCATCAATAGCTGCTTGTTTCTGAGCTTCATCCATCTTCTCTAAAGCATCAGAATAATGACTGACAACCTTGGATTGATGCAAAGAATTAAAATAATTACTTACCGTTGGATACAACAGTAAGGACAGACCTGTAATAAAAACAAGTACTGCAAGTATTGTCGTTAATCGTTTTTTCATATTACAACCCTCTCCCCACTGTTGCAAAGGGAATGATTCTTCATTCCCTCTACAACTAAATTTAAAATCAATTATTTTGTACTAGCTCTTCGCTTTGAAATTAATACATATCCAGATAAAACAACTAGAACGATACCAGCAATATAAATCAAAGTAGTACCCATACCACCTGTACTAGGTAATTCAATTCCTGAGTTATTCTTGACTTCTACATTGCCAGTAATTACAACATCATTTAATTTAATCGAACCATCTTCTCCAATTTCAATTTTTTGAATCTTTTTCAATAAGTTATATCCATCTGGCGCTTTTGTTTCTTTCAAATAATATGTACCAGCTTTCAAACCTTCAATATAGATATAACCATTACTTTGTGATTTTAAAGTTGCAGTTCCTAATGTATTAAAACGATATTTTCCAGATTCATTTAAACTAAATTTAAGATTTTTTGTATCATCGTTACATGTAGAATCTGTTGATAAAATAAACCGTGCTCCTTCAAGAGGTGTACTTTCTCCAGTATATTTAAATACACGAATTCCAAATGTTTTAGTTATTGTTTCAGATTCATTTGTCACTGTGTTTTGATCACCATATGTTAAATGAGTTGTATTTTTCATTGGTTCATTAATCACAGCATCATCTTTTACGTTAGCTCCATACTGAACAGTAATTTTAGTTAATTTTCCTGTATCAATGTTTTCTCTATTCTTTTTAAAATATGCTTCTGTAAATGAAATCTCAAATGTGCAACCATCTGTAAGTCCATCTGTTTTAGTTTTAACAACAAAATCTGTCGTATCACTTAAATTAGCTAAATTATCTTCAACGTGATATATACTTCCTGGATACTCTAAATGAGAATCCATTCTATCATGTAAGACATAATTCTTTGCACCTGGTTTTACATTAATAGTTGTCTTGAAGGATACATGATCACCAATATTGACAGAATTCTTTTCTGCAAAATTTGTTCCATCTAAATCAATTTTCTTATCTACAGTAGGCTTTTCATTTTTATCTTTAATTGTAGCTTCAGGATGTGCAGTGTCTAAACTACAAAGCGCTCCCATACTTGATCCGACTAAATAATATCCTAAATCTAATCCATCAATTGTAGCAGAATCATCGTTAGCTCCAGTTGTTTTTGTACTAGTTGCGGTAATGTTATTAGTTGTAGCATAAGCTAATGCTTTTCTTGCAAATTCACGTACATCTTCAGGTGAATTCTTTGTTGTACTAAAAGTTACATATCCATCAGTATTAATCGTTAAGTAACCATCTGTTACAGCTGAATTAATAAAATCATCCCATTGATCTCCTGTTTTTGTATAAGAATAAAGATTCTTAGTTTCATCGTAGCTTTCTAGTTTCAAAATTTTATAAATCTTATACTCTTCATTAGGATTTGCAGGACTAATTGTAATTTTTCCTGTTCCTGCAGCTTTTACATTCGAGCCCATCGAAAATACCATCGCAAATGCAAATAGCATAGCTGCGATTTTCTTAATTAGTTTCATTTTCCTTTTTCTCCTATTTTCTATCATTTTTGCACACTTTATATTTTTTCAGCATTAGCAAGCTACCCAAGAGCATCAAAGTAATACCTGCTAGTCTGTAACAAAGAGTTCCACTGCTACCAGTCGATGGTAGTTGTTTTGTACGGTTTTGATTTGTAACGATTACCGTATTGCCATTTGAAACTTCATTTTTACCATAAGAAGTATAGAATTCCTTCCCATTAATAGTATGAACATTTGAATCTTTAATCGGTTTGCCATCATCATCTAATTCATAGACATAATAGGTTTTAGGATTCTTTGTATCCACATCTAAATTTGTAAACTTACATGTCGAAACAGTTTGATCTTCTCCATAAGTAATGGAAGCAGTTTGGATTGGCTTCGAATCATTTTGATTTTCAAAAAGACCAAATGTATAAGTTCCTTTAACTGGACTTACCTTTTTATTTCCTGCATCTATAAATTCTTTTTGTACTGTAATCTCGCCTTTAATTTAAGCTTTGCTCCATCTTTTGATAGTTGTTGTCCTAATGGATTACTCTTAATAGTAAATGTCACCTTTTCAGTATTCTTTTTACTGACACTTTTTAAGAGATTTTTATCTTTGATTGTTGCCTGAGATGTTGCATTATTTATCTCATTTCCCTCATTGTCTTGAAGAGTAACTTTATTTTCAAATGTTTTATCTTGACCCGATAGCAAAGCATCTCGATCAACTACTTTACAAACTACTTGAACGTCAACCGCATATTTATCAGGTTCTTCATCTGCCCCTGATTTTTTAAAGTCTCCTAACGCAATATACGCTTTTTTCCCTTTAACATAATATGTTGTTGTTCGAGAAACGCCTTTATCCGAAGAAGCTGTAATTGTTTTTTTCGACCAACCATCATTCTCTAAACCATCAATAGTTTTAGACTCAATAGTTCCCTGGTTGTCTCCTACCCATTTAACTCGAATATAGGCTAGCTCCATTCCATCTGGAATATTTTCTAGTACTCGATAAGTACCTGAAAGGTCACCTGCATAGTTTAATTTAAATGCCCAAGCAGCATATTGACCGGCTCCAGTATCTTTTAAACCATCTTGATATATTGTAGAAGCATTTTCTCCTGTTCCGCTTACAGTTGTTGTAACTGTCTTTCCATCATATGTAAAGGTTTGCCCAAGCTCTTTTAAAATATCTCCTCCACCACATAAATATTCTCGTGCATCACCTCGTTTAATATAATTTGCATCATCATCATTTCTCGTATAGATTTCATTTTTAAACTGATACTGATCACGATAATTTTTTGGTAAAGACTGAGGCTCTGTACAAAGTACAATATATACATGTCCAGCATCACCTAGTTTAATCGTTTCTTTCGCTTTCAATGTCAACTCACTATATTGGTTATTTCCACTAAAATTTTTACTATTCGAAAATGATTTCTCAAATTTATCAGTTATCTCATTTAGTTTTACACTACTCTGCAATTCATCAAAGTCTTGGTAACTACTAACAGTTTTATCTTTAGGAAGATTTCCTTGATAAACTCCTACAAGTGAATCATCATGGATAAATGAATCTGTTAGATTCACATCGTTAGAAATCGCATCTTTAAAAGAAGTATTTTCTTTAATAGCGGTACCACTTACATCAATAACCCAATACAGTTTTCCTTTTTGCCATGATGTTGCATTTTCTTTAGGCTCTTGATAATACCAATATGCTTTTGAAACATCTAACTTGTAATTTCCTGTAATGTTTACACTCGTTGAAGAATTCAAATTATTTATAGGGAAAGTATTATTTCCATTAGTAACATTTCCATTAATCGTGAAAGTATTATTGACGGTTGTCGTTCCATAAGTATCTTGATTAACAGGTTTTGCGTAATATGTTAGCTGGTATGCATAATTTTTATCTTTCCAACCCAATTCGCTAGGTTTCAACTTAAAAGTAGTTAAACCATCAATCTTTAGCCATTTCGTATCTTTGATTTCATACTTATTCGTTTCTGCATTATAGGAAGTTGCATCAATTCGAGCATATCCAACATACTGCATATTTTCAGGACTTAGTTTATCCTGCATGGTAAGTTCTGTTGCGTCAAATGCACCCAAAGATTGATTCACATTAACCACATAAAGATAACTACCTTCTGGCACATCAAATGATGAATCTGAAGAAGTATCTTTTTTTACTGTGCCATCTTTTACTACATAACGATCATCCGACATCTTTAATCTTTGGTCAGATGTAATTTTCTCTCCACGTGATTTGTTATTCCAATGATAATCTCCAATAGTATTCGTAGCACCAACTTTATCTATATATGTTTTATCACATTGCTTACTACCATTAGATGCCGAAACCAAGAAACGGTTTCCAATATAAATTTGATCTGATTGAATGGCCGCAAAAGCTTCTGGCTGAACAGTAAGACTGTATGTAACTTTATAAGAATCACCCGGATTTACCATAAAGCCGTCGTTTTTACCAGATAATTCAAAACCTGTTAAATCTGAACCCTTCCAGTCTATTTGATACTCTGATGAATCTACTTCAGTAAAATCTTTATCTCCATCACGTTTAATAGATAAATTAAAACTCGATTTATCATAGTTTACATATGGTAGAGCTCTAGAATCTACCCTGAAATGATATTGATCGTTATAGTTTAAAAAATCATAGAATTTAAAATCTTTTAAAGAATAATTACTGTTATCTTTATTTAGAGAAAAATTCAATTGATATTTAATGGTATATGAACCATCCGAATTCTTTTTGATCTCCGTGCTCGTTTTATTCATTCCATTCGAATAGTTGACACTTGGTGTAAATGTTGAAGTAGCATATGATCTCTTATTCTCCTTAGAAAAAACTACGGCATTATTATTCATAGATTTCGTTTCCGAACTTATACCATTCTTCAATTTCACAAAATAAGTCAGTGTTCTAGTTTCTCTTGCAGCCATATCTCCGATTTTCCAGACCAAACTATTGTTAATTGTTGATCCTTCTTTAGGCACTTCTGTATCAGAAGTTTTATTTCCTAAATAAATAAAACCTGTATCTGAACCACCTGTTTGATATGGGTTTTGACCATTTGCTCTACTATTTAATTTCTGGGCTGTATTAGTAACATTCATATATGTTACTTGGTCTGAATCACTAGTAAATGCATCCACTACAGAAACATCGGGACATCCATCTTCTCCAGCTGTAACCGTAACAGTATACTGAAGAAAATCACCATCTTTTGTTGAAACGACTTTCGTTCCATGATCTTTCTTAATATCAACTTTTCCATACTTGGAAATCGGATCTTCACCAAAATTCAAAGTGTAGTCTTTATCAGCAAGCGTTAAATTCGTCTTTCCATTACCAGGCAACTTAGTTAAATTAACTTGTCCAGATACGGAAAAATTTCCTGTGATTGTCGTATGTTGCGTATCTAGTAATCGTTGAAGATACGATTCGTTAAAGGTTACGCGTATTTTTTTTGTCTTTTCATCAACAGACACGGTTCCTACTGCAGTTCCACCATCATACAGAACTCCTTTTGCTTCACCAGCCACATGACGAAGAAAATCTGGAAGATCATATGTCAAAGTGCAATTAAAATTATTCTTTAACATTTCTGTAGTTATGTTTTTAAAACTAACCGCTAATTTAATTTCAGCATCTCCAGGTATCTTTTGTGAATCATCTCCCGTTATATCTACCCAAGTCTTTGTTGTTGCATTTGGATCCGTATTATACTGCAAAGTAACAGATTGCAACTTATCTTTATTCTTAGAATCATTTAAATCGAAACCATCCGAACTTACCGTTTCATCTGATTGACTCTCATCTTCTGTTTCATCTTCTGACTGTTCTGAAGGTTGAGTTGTTTGTTCTTCATTATTTGTGGAAGGTTCATTTTGCGTGGAAGAATCTTCTGTATTAGTAGATGGTTCTTCTTCTACAACCGATTGTTCGTTTTGGGTTTGATCTTCGTTTGTTGTTTGAACCGGTTCTTCTTGATACAGTGTTTTACTTTGTACTGCACTAGATGGAAGCAAAGTAAAACAAGTACATAGAACAATAAAACAAGAAAGTACGGTTTTAAATAACTTCCCTATCAGAGCTTTTCTTTTGTTGTGCACAATACTCCCTCCAATCTATTCAATCCATCCAATTTGATGCAATGGCCAAATCCGAAATACTAAATGATATTTGATCTTTTCTTTCGCAACATCACCAATCACCGTATTCCTTGAATCAATGGATGATTTTCTTTTATCCCCTACACAAAAAATAATGTGAGGCTTTTACTTTATGCGGATAGTCAATGTTCGAGTTCCCTATTTCATCTTTCTTTAGATAGGGTTCTTTCAAGACTTGTCCATCCACAGAGAGTTTGCCATTTTCGTCCATATCCACTTCTTGACCACCTTGGGCAATGACACGACGCACCAACAATTTCTTACCGTGCCAAAAGGCAATGACATCTCCATTTTTTACTTCTTGTTTAGGCATGCTTAGAACAATTTGACCTGGCTCTAAAGTGGGTTCCACCGATGAACCATAAATCTTTAAAACAGGCACGCAAAAAACCATGAAGAAAACCAAGAACATAACCATGCCAAGAAAAAGTTTTTTAGCTAAAGATTTACCATTCACATTCCGTTTCTTTGATTGAATCTTTCTACTTTCCTTCATCTTGACGTATCCTGTACCTAAACCTTCATGGATTTGTTAGAATATTGTCACTTTTTGAAACATATTATTTTACATAGTTCATTTTGGACAAACACAACATCCATAAACTCCTATGTTTTACTATATAAACGTATACTATGTAAACGTTTCCTTTTAAAATGTATTGGCAAAAAATGCAAAAATCAAAATAATTTATGCCAAAAAAAAGAGGCAAAATATTCAATTTTTTTGCCTCTTTTGACAGTCTAAAATTCAATTGTGGCCTTCCAAAGACCATGCAAATTACAATATTCATATACGGTAAGCTCTCCCGTATAAGAACCTAGATCAAAATGTGCCTCTGGTTTTTGATTTGCGTGGAGCGTTTGTTTATAAAGCGTACCATCTTTTAACTCTACCCAGATAGCTGTAATGTAATGTTCTGGGAGCATTGGATGTTCCACACTACCAACCTGTACCTTTAAGGTCGTTCCATCTTTTTCTAAATGAGGGACATGTTTTTCTTGTGCTGTATCTACTTCACCCGCAAAACATTCCACATAACCTTCCGGAACAGCTTCACCGAAAACAATTTCAATCACAGATTTTGTTTTTGTATTTCTATAGACTTTCATAACTAAGCCCTCCTTCTATTTTTATTATAAAGGAAGACAGTACAAACTACCTAATAGAATGCTTACCAGTTTTCATCCATAAAAATAATTTTTGCGTGAATCTCTTTATCCACATCCAAAATCGCATAACTTCTAGGTTTACCATCCCTTGGGAAAGTAACTGATCCTGGATTCAATAAAAAGACCCCATCCATTTTGCGAATCATAGAAGCATGGGTATGCCCAAAACAGACAATGTCACAGGCCAGATTTTTAGCCGAAGAAACTAAATTCTTTTCCCGGTTAAAATAAGAACAACGATGCGAGTGTTCCATTAAGAGACGATGATCCCCTACCCGAAGGATTCTGCGTGGAGGCAGATCCAGCCAATAGTCATTGTTTCCTTGAACAACGATCCAATCCGGATAGTATTCCGGATCTTCGCAAAGATCGCCACAGTGTAAAAATAAATCCGCTTCGGGATGATGATGTTGAATTAAATCAAGAATCTCATTATTGGCATGAGAATCACTAGCTACTACAATACGCATAAGTACTCCTATTCTTCATAGTCAGAAAAATCCATTTCTTCCATACATTGGTTACTGGTCTGCATCTTTTTGGCACAAGACCTACCAACATATCGAAGTACAAAAGGCTGGTATTCCATCTTGGTTTGATCACGTTTATCACTTGGATAACGAATCACAAATCCATAATGATAGGCATTTTCTTCCAACCATACAATTAAATCCTGACTTTCTTGCGGTAAGGATTGAATAATACTTGGATAATCCAATTGGCCATGTTCTTTTTCATAATCTAAACACGTACGAATCCATGTGGCCGTATCAAAAAAGGAAACCGTATAACCTAACTGCCATTCATTTTGCCCAGCTGGCAAATAGAAATGACTCACACTATCTTGACCATAGGTTTGAATCAATTGGGTAACCATTTCATTGATGGCATCATAAGACATATAGCCATTACTAACTTGTAAAGTACGCCCATCCATCATCGTTGCATAAGTATTGATCATATTTTCTAGATCACTTTGCATTTCCTGACAAACCGTTACTCCATTTGTATCTACAAGGTACCCCGGTTCATAACGGTATACCGATTGGGATCCATTTAGAATCAAATACTTTTGACTCGGATCATCCATTAAACTTAAGTCTTCGTTATTTCCTAAATCATTTTCATAAAAGGAAGTCAGTTCCGCATAAGAATAATGTTTCAATAATAAACTTAAATCATCCCGCGAAAAATACTTCGTATATTTATTTACAAAATTGACAATATAATCATTGGATTCTTCCTGAACCTTTTTGGCAATACTATATTCCTGACAATGATAGACATCAAAGCCATCAACATGAATGAATTTCATAAAGGTCTTAGGACGAATATGTTGGGAAATCAAATAATCAATTTCTTTGTTGTCGAGTTTATCTAAAATCACTTTTCTTTGTTGCTCGGTCCCATAGGGATATCTGGCTAGTGGATCATAAGATTGGTTTAACTTCCAAAAACAGCCAATGGTAATACAGGCACAAAGCACCAACATGAGAATACGTGCAAATAAAACATTGTTTTCCACAAAAACACCTCTCGGATATTATAGCATATCTTTTTGGTGACATCGGTCATATAAAGATTGGGCTACCTCTTTTGGCAAAAGGCTCTCTAATTCTTCAATCGAAGCACTGCGAATCCGTTTCATACTCTTAAAGTGATTTAAAAGCTTTTTCTTCCGACTTGGACCAATGCCTTCAATATCATCCAACATCGATTTCGTCATGCCTTTATCCCGTAATTTCCTATGGTAGCTAATCGCAAAACGATGCACTTCATCTTGTATCCGGGTTAATAAAAAGAATAAACTCGATTCTCTTTCCAAAGGAATCTCTTCAAAGGCATCATTCATTAAAGCACGCGTGGTATGTTTGTCATCTTTGACCAAACCTACAATGCGTAAATCCAGTTCCAACATCTCACGAATCTCTTTGGCTGCAGCAATCTGTTGCGCACCACCATCGACAATCAATAAATCGGGCATCGATTTACCTTCTTTTAATAAGCGGAAATACCGCCGGTATAGGACTTCTTTCATACTATCGATATCCGAACGATAACCATCTAACTTATAGTGACGATACGAGCTTTTATCTGGTTTTCCATCTTTAAAGACAACCAAGCCACTGACATTATAAGATCCTGAAATATGCGAGTTATCAAAACACTCAATGCGATGAATCGGGGCATGAAAGATACGTTCTAACATTTGATTGGCTAAATCCAGATCTTTCTCTTTCCGGAAAACCATTTCAAATTTCTGTTCATGGGCCGTTTGGGCATTTTTCATCACTAAATCAACCAATTTCTTTTTATCCCCTCTTTGCGGAATGAAAATCTTGGTCTGTAAGGAATCCTCTAGACCTTCTAAAGGTGTTCCATCTGGTAAAAGGATCTCCTTGGGAATCAAGTTTTTTTGATAGTACTGCAAGATAAAACTTAAAAAGGCATCCATTGTATCTTCATAAATCGGACTAACGGTAAAGTTTCTTCCTAAGAGTTTACCATCCCGAATAAAGAAACCTTGAATGGAAATATAACCATTGGCTTCATAATAGCCAAAGACATCACGATCTTTCCGGTCTTTAAAATCAATAATCTGTTTGTCTAACACATGATGTACCGCTTCAATCATCTCTTTGATTTCCTGCGCTCTTTCAAAAGCTAACTGTTCGCTGGCTTCCTGCATCATGGCTTCCAACTCTTTTAAGATCAAAGAGCCATCCCCTTTTAAAAACTGACGGATCTCATTGCGATACTGATCCATCTCTTGGGCATCTACTTCTTGTACACAAGGGGCTAGACACTGGTGCATATGGTAGTAAAGACAAGGCTGCTTCGGAATATGTTTACACTTTCGAATCGGCCAATAAGTATTGATCAAACGCACAATTTCACTAGCTGCTGTACTACTGGGATAGGGTCCAAAATACTCATCTTTTTGATTCGTCACAGAACGAGTTTTTCGCACCGCAAAGTTTTTATCATGAGTCATCACAATATACGGATAACTGGAATCATCCATCAACATGATATTGTAAGGTGGCCGATGTTTTTTAATCAGATTGATTTCTAATAAGAAAGATTCTTTTTCGGATTGGGTTTCAATAAATTCAAAATCGGCAATATGGGAAACCAAGCGTGCTGTTTTTCCATTGTGGGTTCCATGAAAATAACTACGCACGCGATTTTTTAATACTTTGGCTTTTCCGACATAGAGAATCTCCTGGTTTTCATCTTTCATGATGTAACAACCAGGCGAATCCGGTAATAAAGCCAGTTTATCTTGTAAATGTTTCGAGATCATAAGCTACTTTAATAGGACAATCGTTGCCCCTAGTCCTCCATCCGAAGGTCCCCCACTCATCTTACTTTTGACATTCGGATGTTTATCTAAGTATTGCCAAATGGCAGAACGCAGTTTACCCGTTCCCATACCATGAATGATCCTTACTTGTTTTAAACGATGGGCTACGGCTTGATCTAAGAAGTGGTCAACGGCATCTAAACCTTCTTCAACGCGCATACCAATCACATTGATTTCCGTAGGGACTTTTTTAAAGACTTTATCGGCTGTATGTTGTTTTATCGTTGGCAAAGGTACATTCGGCCGTTTGATTTTAGTCAAACGATTCGTTTTGATTTTCATCTTCATTCCATTGCTTAAAATCGTTGCTTCTTTTTTACGTAACTCCACGATTTCTCCATGACTGTTTACATCTTTAATTTGCACATAATCGCCTACTTTTAAAGGTTCGGCTTTTTGACTGACCGGTGCACTTGGATTCATCGTATTTAAACTATGTAAGAGTTCCGTCTGTTTATGTACTGGACCGCTTTTCTCTTGGCGTAACGAACGAATAATGGCTTTCGCTTCAGCTTGTTTCTCATCCAACATGGCTTGCAGCTGTTCGCGATATTCTTCCTCTAACTTAGCCTTTTTCTTATCCATCTTTTCACGATCAGCTTCGGCTTGTCTTTGCAGGTCATGGGCATTGGCAATCAGTTGATTAAACTTTTCTTTTTCTTGCCGTACTTCATTTTGCATCTTTTCCAGTTTTTCTAACTGTAAGTCTACATCTTTGGTGTTTTGGGCTTTGATGGCTTCGGCTTTCTCTAAAATAGCCGGATTTAAATGATATTGCGCCGCAATATAAAAGGCATACGAAGAACCCGATACCCCTTCAATATACCGGTAGGTTGGCTTTAAAGTTTCGCGGTCAAATTCAACACTGGAAACCAAAACATTCGGATGGGTCTTCCCAAAGGATTTCACTTGGTTAAAGTGAGTACTGGTAACAATCGTGCTACCTTTTTGTATCAAGGCTTCTAAAATCGCAATAGCTAAACTTTCTCCTTCACTTGGATCAGTTCCATTCCCCAACTCATCAACTAAGATAAATGAGTTAGACGTACTTAATGAAGTAATGCGGGCAATCTTGGAAATATGGCTGGAGAAAGTAGATAGATTATTTTCAATAGATTGTTGATCTCCAATATCAAAGTAGAAAGAATCATAATATGGTACATGAGCACTATGACACAGTACCGGAAAACCGGCATGAGCTAAAACCATAAATAAACCAATGGTCTTTAAGGTTACACTCTTTCCACCCATATTTGGTCCCGATATCATAAGACACGCTTGTTTAGCCGAGCAACGATAGGTATTGGCAACCACCTTCTTAGCATCAATTAACGGATGGCAGGCATGTTCAAAACTAAAGGCATGATCTTTGGTCTGAAGTAAAGGAATACAACCATCTTTTTTATATGCCCAACAACCCTTGGCATAGGCTACATCCAATTGAGTCATTGAATCTAAATTGGATAAAAGAGCCGTGGTATTTTTTGCGACTTGTTTGGTACATTCTTTGACAATGCGTTGTTTTTCACTTTCGATATCCGAAAGTAAAGATTGAATCGCATTATTGGCTTCGACAAAGGCCGAAGGTTCAATATAGTAAGCCAAGCCACTTTGGCTCTGTCCATGCACCATGCCACCAAAGGCATGCTTATCTTGAGCCCGAACTAATACACACAAACGACCTTGAATCGTTGTTGTCATATTTTCCATCAACTGAGAATTATGTTTTTTCAGAAAGATTTTAGCTCTTTGATTTAAACTAGAGCGTGCTTGCAGCAATTCTTTATGAGCCCGTTTTAAAAAAGGAGAAGCATTATCTTTTACATTTCCGGATAAATCAATCTTTTCTTCAATAAAGCGCACTAAAGAACCACAAAAATCCATACTCTGGGCAATTTCTTTCAAGGACTGGGCTTCCGTTTTATCCAGGGTTTGTGCAACATTGCGACAGGCATGCAGAAATAAGACAATCGCATAGAGCTCTTGTCCATTTAAGGTCATCTGTTTGGTCGCTTTTTGTAAGGAGAGAGAAATATCACTGACGCCGGCAAAGTTTAATAAACTACCTTGGCGTTCTAACTCCATCGCTTCTTTTGATAGTTTTAACAACCTTTGAATTTCAATCAAATTCTTTAAAGGCAAGGCTTCTTGAATAGCTTGTTTGGAACAAGAAAAAGAAGCAAAACTGGCAATTTGCTTCAAGACTTTATCATAATCAATTGCTTGACTTAATTCGTTATAGAAGGACGAATCTTTGTATTCCATAATAATTTCACTTCCTCTTGGAGAACATTTTTCCCTTTTAAGACCATACTTTGTGCTTCATAGGCTTTACCATTTTCGACAAAAGGTAATTCGACAAAGGCAAACCAGCATTGTAAAACGACACATACTTCAAGCAGGCCAATACATAAACCACCTAAATGATTGATAAAAGATAAAGGCCCATGCTTCTTCTTTTTATCGATAAAAAGAATATGCCGAAAGATGGATAAAAGTATGCGGCAGCCAATAAAACATAGAAAGAACCATGCCAGCTGATTCAAAGCACTCGTAAAATAACGGCTATGAACTAAAGTAGTCATTTGCGCAAAATGATCATACGATAACCAGGCAACAATAAAAGATGCCACAAAGGCTACGATTCCAAAGATCTGCGCAAACAATCCCTTACGATAGGCATGGATGCATATAAGTAACGATACCACAAAGAAAATGGCATCGTATAAGATAAAATAATTGGTCTGTAAGTTCATCGGGTAAATCTTAACATAATTTTGTGGGAATGAAAAATGTGTTACACTAGGGCTATGACAACACTCACAAAAACCTTAAGTAAAGAAGAAATACAGGCTTTAAAGACCCGCTGTAAAGGTCAGATTCTCAGCGAAAAAAAGCCAGAGTATACCTACTATCAAATCAAAACCAGGGAATGTACCATTACGGCTTATACCTCGGGTAAAGTAGTCTTTCAAGGCAAGGACCTTTCCTGGTTAGAACCGGAAAAGCCCATTGTAAAGAGTACCTATCCCCAAGCTGGTAGTGATGAAGTAGGGACCGGCGATTATTTTGGTCCGGTTGTGGTCAGTGCGACTATTGTTACAGAAGATGTTGTTCCTACGCTACAAAAGTTAGGAATTCAAGATTCCAAACAAATTAACGATGAGAAAATTCAAGAACTGGCCCCCAAAATCAAGGAGCTTTGTCCCCATACGATTTTGATTGTTACGCCATTCAAATATAATCAAATCCATTTGAATCATAATATGGTGGATATCAAATGTTTACTGCATAACCAGGCCTATATCAATTTGGTTCATAAAGGCTATACTCTGCCTGAGTTTAAAATCATTGACCAGTTTGTCCAAAAGAAAAGTTACTATCACTACTTACAAACAAGTCCCGAAGTAATTCAAGATATTCATTTTGAAACCAAAGCCGAGAATAAATACTTATCGGTTGCCTGTGGCAGCATTTTGGCAAGAAATGCTTTTTTAGAAACCTGGGATGCGATGGAGAGTAAATACCAGTTTCACTTTGAAAAAGGTGCTGGTAAAAAAGTCGACGTATGCGCCCAAAGCTTTATTGATCAATTTGGTTTTTCGGCTTTAGAAAAGGTAGCCAAAATACATTTTGCGAATACAAAAAAACTAAGCTATTAACGGCTTAGTTTTTTTCGGGTAACCAATTTTAATTAGGGTCATTATTTTTGGGGTCTATTTTAGGGTCAATTTTAGGGGCGACTTTTGGGGTTTCTAAATTGACTCTTTTTTCTTTCTTTTTTTGACATGAACAGCTGTCTCTTTACCTGTTTTCTTCCATCTGTTTTTTTAATAATTATTTAGAGGCGTTTATAACCTGCTCTAAAAACTTTAAAAAGCTTTTAGAGTGTTTTATCTTCTATAATGAGTGTGTTGTGTTTTTCTACATTGTTCAGGAGGTAAAATTTATTATGGAACACAACACGAATCAAAATTCGAATTATCTGGCTCTTCTTAATCTGACTGATGATGGTACTTATACTGTTACCAAGATTGAAATCATCGGTTCTGATAAATTTGTTTATATCGAAAAAAACTTAAAACCTACTCTTTGTCCTATGTGTCAGTCTCGTATGCATTCCAAGGGTATCTATGTTCGTAAAGTAAATC
>ERZ507086.284-NODE-284-length-30920-cov-8.801490_pt1 | contig 30920 bp, 28 predicted proteins | sample MGYA00512292_ERZ507086 | MGnify/ENA metagenome assembly ERZ507086
ACTGATTAGGATACTCATAAGATGGTTTATTACTCGGTTCGAATAAAATTTGCATGAGTTTAATTTTTTAAACTGGTTGTATATGAATGAGGAATGATGTATAGTATTTGCGAGAGACACCTTCTTTCGTAAATGTTGCAAATGTTTGTTTTGGCACTTTCATTATACAACACATGGAATCGAGGTGTCTTTCTTTTATGCAAAATCACGAACTTGCTCATTTATAGTATTAATTTTAAAAAATCAATGGTACAAAATTTTCTTTAAACTGTATATCGACAAATGAAATTCCTCCGTAAGTTCTTTCAGAGAACATCCATTTTTCTTCTTTTCACGGATCATTCGATTTCTCTCATCCAGTTCTTTTCTGATTCCCGTGCTGTTTCCCCAATTCTGTCTTGTACCGTCTTTTTTCGGAATATAGATCAATTCTCCTGCACAGTATTCCTGAACCTGCATAAAAAGTTCCTCAGGCAGGATATCTTTTCCATTCAAATATGTCATGTTTTTTCTCCTTTGAAATAAACTCCCATAAGATATCACAAAACATATTTGCTGGCGATCTTTTCTTACTCCATATATCCAATCGCCATTTTTATGTCTCGCGATATATAGAGTCCGGATCCTATCATATTATTTGATTTTTTTATAAGTATAAGTATTTTACACATATTCCGCTTCCTTACTGATTTTGATACCTGATTGTTCCGTACTTCGTACTTTTGACCCTGGTATCATTATAATATACCTCAAAAGATAAGTAAATAAATTTATTGATACCATTTCTGCTGCATCGTATAAAGTCTGTAATATTCTCCTCTTTTATCCAATAATTCCTGATGCTTTCCAATCTCTGCTATTTCCCCGTCTTTCATGACAATAATCTTATCCACATTTTTGCAGATTCCAATCCGGTGTGATACGATGATTGCTGTTTTTCCCTGAGCAATTTGCAGAAACATTTTTAATATACTGGTTTCCATAAGCGGATCCAGGGCTGCTGTTGGTTCATCCAGAAAAATAACACTGCTTTCTTTCAAGATTCCTCTCGCAATTGCAAGTTTCTGCCACTGCCCCGTCGAAAGATCTCTGCCACCAAATTCACTTCCAAGTAATTGATTCACAGAATCCCGGGAAGTAAATTCCTTTAATCCGACTTGTTTCAGAAGTTTACAGATTTTGTCTGTATCTTCCATATTTTTCCCATCACCGATCCCAACATTTTCTCTTACAGATAATTCATATTTTATAAAATCCTGACTGACAAGGGAAACGTGCTTATAGAATTCTTCCGGATCAAGAGATGCCAGGTCTTGTGTGCCATAATAGATCTGCCCCTGTTGTGCTTTATAAAGACCCGTCAGTAATTTTACCAGTGTTGTTTTTCCACTTCCATTATTTCCCACAATGGCAACAACTTCATTTCTTTCTATTTCAAAAGAGAGATTGGAAACTGCCTGGTCAGTTTGACTCGGATACGAAAAACAAACCTGTTGTAATTTTATACGATCAAAATCCGGATAAAATTTTTCCGTTCCCTGTACAGGTTCTTCCATATCCATAAAATCATAATAGTCTTTTACAAATGCAGCACATTCCGGAATTCGTCCAAGACTGATCAGAAAATATTTTGCTGCTGTCTGAAAAGAGGTAACTGCTGCCAAAGCCGCTGCCAGTATTCCAAAATCCAGTACTTTATGTAATAAAAGCATTATTGTGATAACAATACTCAACAAATATCCGCTTTGGCAAAACAATTCACAGAATAACAGACCGAATATATCATGTTTCTTAAAGTCCCAGACTTCCCGGTTGATCTTATCCCGTGTTTCATACATTTTCTGCTCTATATAATTTTCGATTCCAAATATTCGAAGTTCTTTTACTGCCCGTTTATCGCCAAATAAATGATACAGATAATTTCTGCGCCGTTCTCCTGCTGCCTGATACCTTTTTAATTCATAAAATTCTTTTCCGCGGATCAGCCGTATCATAAAATATGGAAGCACGCTGACCAAAGATACCACCGCAAGAATCGGGTGAAACTTTGCCAGCACCAACAGCGTTCCTGTCACTTTCAGAATTTCTGCCAGAATATTAAACACCGATAAACTCAGATCCGAAAAGCGTTCCTGCTCGATACAGTTTTTTGCCCGCTTCAGCATGTTATTTGTTTCCGTATTTTCATAACAGATAAGGGACAAACGGGTTCCCTTTTCTCCCAGTGCCATCTGTAATCTTTGCCCCGTCTGAAAATCTATTCTGACCATGCAGGAATAAAAGATACTGTTTGCTGCTTCTGACAGAATAAAAACTGACAAAATTATACCGAAACAGAATATGCCACTGTTAAAGTCTTTTTGATGAACCAGATTCAGAAAAACAGATGTCAGCCAGATCGTTATTGCTGCCATCAGCGACTGTGACATCATACAAATAATCTGAAGAATAAGTGTATGTGGAGCGATTCTGTAGATATCTTTCAATGACCGTAATAACAGCTTTTTCATTTCAGCTCCTCCCCGTCTACTGATACCATTCTGCCTGTTTACAGAATAATTTATAATAGAAACCTTGCTTTTTCATCAGTTCTGTATGATTCCCCTGTTCTGCTATTGTCCCGTTTTTCAGTACCAGAATATGATCCGCCATCTTTGCACTTGCCAGACGATGTGAAATCATCAGACTTCCTCTGGATTTTAACAACGAGTAAAATAACCGATACATGTTATATTCCGATACCGGGTCTACAGATGCTGTAGGTTCGTCAAGAACTGCAAAGCCGGTATCATTCAGAAAAATCCTGCTGACCGCCAGTCGCTGCCACTGCCCTCTGGATAAATCAATACCTGCAGGTTCCAATTTTCCGAGAGGTGTGTCCAGTCCGAGCCTTTTTAGTTCTTCCAGATGCACCGCATCTAGAACATTCTGTAATTCCATATCGTGAGAAATTCTGTCTAAATTTCCAAATCCAATATTTTCACGGATCGTCATTTCATACTGAAAAAAATCCTGAAATACCACTTTGATAACTTTTCCAATTTTGCTGCTGCTCAGATTCTTCAAATCACAATCATCAAACAAGATTCTCCCACTGGTTGGCTGATACAGTCCGCATAATAATTTTATGATTGTGGTTTTTCCGGAACCATTTTCTCCCACAACAGCAGTGCTTTGTGAAACATCCAGTTCGAAATTGATATCATGTAAAACTTCCTTTTCAGAGCAGGGATACGTAAAACAAACATGTTCAAATCGGATCCGACGAACAGGTTTATCCAGGCATCCTTTTTGCACTGGCATATTTTCCAGCCGAAAAAACGCGGAAAGATAAGACAGTTCCTGAATTTCTCTTGAAAAATTTCCGAACGTTTCCAGTAAACTGTTTATCGTATCGACAATGGTTAAGGTTGTCTGGAAGAAAGCCAGAAACATACCGATAGAAATCCGGCCAGTCATCGCACCATGTAGCAGCAATCCCACAGAACACAGATACCATAATGCAGCAAATATGTTTTTTTTCAGCAAACTTCTCTTTACTTTGTCCAGTGTTTCATCTTTTTCCTTTTCCAGCTTGCTACTTTGCTTTTTCCAAAGTTTTTCTATATAAGCCGCTGTCTGATAGACTTTTAGTTCTGCAAGACTCGTTTTCTCGGTCAGTAATTTCTCATAGTAGGAAATTTTACGTTCATCTACGGTTTGTCTGGAGTATAAATCATACCACAGGCAGCCGGCTTTATAATTTTCATACAACATAGGTATCAAAAATACAAGAAAGATAACAATCAGCAATGATGACACCTGTTGAAAAATCAGCAGATAACCAATCAGTAAGATCACAATTTTGATCATTTCACACAGTTTCCAGTAAATCATTCTGATTTTTTCACCGGGATTTTGTGAGATTCTCGAAATGATATCATAGGTCAGCGGCTCTTCATAGCATCTGTAATCCAGTTTTCTGTATTTTTGTACAATCTCTTTTTCCAGCTGATCCGTTATTTGCATATCAAAACGGATTTCCAGATAACGATCAAAGCTCATCAAAAGCATTTCCGAAAAGGTAGCAACTATAAATATTATCAAATACGTATTTGCTATAAACGAAACACGATTTTCCTGTAATAACTGTAAGATATCATCTACCATCCTTTGAAAAAGCACAGTATTTACCGGAACAATAATGGCTGACAAAACAGAATTTAATACTTTCATACAGCTCCATAAACGACCGTATTTCCATAGGATATTTAAAATTTCTTTCATCTGCGTTTTCATATGATACCTGTCTCATTTCTTTTTACTGAAGTATAAGATTATTATACCTTTTCAGTTCGAAACGTACAGAATAGAGAATTGTTTTAAAAGATTTGTGTACAAAAAAGTTTACAATCGTGTAGATATTAGAGTAGTTTTCTACACAATTGTACATCGTTCATCTCTGATTATCCATTTGCCGATTTCTTTTTGCTTTTTCCGGCAGTTAGGGCATACTTTTGCATCTTTGGGGATTTCGGTTTTACAGTGTTTGCATAATTTTGTGTCTTTTTTGTTTTCCTTTTCTATCGTATTTTTCCCCATTTTTCTGTCTTTTTTAGGAAAATATTTCCGAACGGCTCTCTTTTGGAACGAGATAAAATATGCTTCGCGAATTTTACTCGTTATCGCGGCAGTCGTCAAGGTCTTGTGCAAGCACGGACTTTGACTCGTTGCATGCGTAAATGAAAAAGCCGGATAAGAAGCAGGTATCTCGACCTGACATTTTATCCGGCTATTGCTTCCAATGGATCCAGGATCATTTCTGTGAGCCGATCCCAGATATATGCAATGCAACAAATTACCCTCCGATGAACTATGAAACAGTATATAGCAAATCCCGTAAAAAAATCAAGAACAGGATAACACCAGAGGCACGATTTCTCCTCTTTTTACATCGATCAATCCATGATCGGTCAGTTTCAATGCAGGACTTACAGGGAGTCCAAGCGTTCCCACAGACATGATCGGATTGTGATGTTCATATCCCAGATCGATCAGGCTTTCCCGCACTTCTTTCAGCGCGCTTCCTGTTGCTTCAATGGATGCCTCCGAAAGAATTCCACAGACAGGTAATGCAAGTTCCGAGAGAATCTGCCCATCTTTTACTGTAAGAAAACCGCCCTGCAATTCTCCGATTCTCTGTACGGCGAACAACATATCTTTCGGGTCATTTCCCGCAACAAACAGATTGTGGTGATCATGAAAAAATGTAGTTGCTACGGTTCCCTCTCTCTGACACGAACCTGTCAGAAATCCATAACCGATATTCCCATTTTTCCCATGGCGTTCCAGAACCATCGCCAGCAGACATCCGCTTTCCTGCCAGCAGATCTTGTGCTCTTTTACCTGCATGGTTACCAGTTTCTCCGTGGTCTGGGTGCGATCCGGATGTACTTCCATCGCACGGACCGTTACTTCCCCTTCTTCGACCGGAACTTTAACATCAAAATCCGAAAGTGTTACTTCCGGAATGGAAACACTGTGATAAAAATCTTCCGGGAATGCATATGGTTCTACGGGGAATGCCTGTCTGTCCTCTTTTTTATAGATGGAAATTCCATTTTTAAACACCGTTTCAGGCTCCAGTAATTTTGCCGGATCCTTCAGAAGGATAAAATCTGCCAGTTTTCCCGGAGCAATCACACCCCGGTCATAAAAATGCATTCTCTGACACGGTGTATAGGTCGCGCAGTAAATCGCCTGTTCCTTTGAAAAGCCCATCTCTATCGCCTTTTGTACTACAGTATTCAGATGCCCCTGTTCATATAAAACATCTGCCATCGTATCATCTGTCACAAAAGAACAATATTCAAATAAATGATTTTCACAGATATACGATAACACTTCCGGCTTCAACATCTTATCCTGGATCTCAAAGAACATTCCATTTTCGATCCGCTGTTTTACCTCTTCCAGGGTATGTTCTGTATGATCTCCATTAATGCCAAGATACAGGAATTTTGCAAGATCCAGATCCACCAGAGACGGACAATGTCCTTCAATCACATATCCCGGATGTTCCTGCCGCAGATAATCCAGAAATTTTGAGATCTCCAGATGATTTTCTCGGATAATTTCCCGATAATTCATAATCTCGCCAACGCAGACCACATCTTTTTCACCAAGCAGATGCTTCATCGCCTCAAAATCAATCACACCGCCGGTGGTTTCCAGTTTTTCACTAGTCGATGGCACGCTGCTCGGAATTCCGTAGAAAATATCAATGGGTGCATCTTTTGCCGCAGATATCATCTCAAGGATTCTTCTGGTTATGCCACCGAATCATCCGTTGGCATATTCCGGATATCAGTCTCCCTCCGACCGGTATCCGAGAATCGATCTGTCCACGCTTGCCAGCGAACCTTTTATTCTCCATTTTCCGGAACAGACCACCGGAAAACTGGTTCTTGAAGCCCTGGATCGCGCCGGTGTCCAGCCTCGTGTACCGGTTCGAAGCCGGAACACGGAGACCTGTGTAAAACTTTGTATGCAGGGAATGGGCATGTGTTTTACGCCGGAAACATATATACAGAATATGGAATTCTCCAGAAAACCGGTTTGCTTTTCTGTCGGAGAAAAAGGAATCTTTACAACACTGAGCATCGCTTTTCGCAGGGGAACTTATCTTCCCAAATACGCCAGGGATTTTATTGAAATTGCACAGAATAAATAAGGATATCACTGATACAACGGATGGTTTTTGTGCCATTCTCTATTATCGCTTCTGCAACAGCAGATTCAGCCACTTTTCTTCTTCCCTTCCCGGACGCACATCACCGGTCACCCAGGATTCTGCTATGAAAAGTGATTCGGTTTCACGGATGAATCTCTGGAAACTGTTCCAGGTGAAATCCGTGAAATATCTGCCGTTTCGCATCCCTTCATACTCTCCATATTTGAAAGAAGTATAGATCCATCCATCGGGACGCAGGGCATTCGCCATTTTTTTCAGCACAGATCTTAATTCTGTTTTTTCCAGATGCAGAATCGAAGAACACGCCCAGATACCGTCATACTGCTCCCGGACATCCAGATCCTGAAAATGCATCTGGTGTACCGGAATTCCTGTATAGGCACTGGCGATTTTACACAGTTCTTCGGATCCGTCTATGGCCTCCACCTGATATCCATGTTCCAGAAAATATTTGGTATCTCTGCCGGAACCGCAGCCAAAATCAAGAATTGCCGCTCCCGGTTCCAGTCTGCTTAAAAACCGATTCAGTGTATCTGTCAGATCTGCGTGAACTGTACTGCTGACAAAAGAACCGGCATTTTGATTATAATATTGTAATGTTATATCTTTGTTTTCTTTATACATATTTATATCCTTTTCTATTACAAATAAAATTATGCAAATCAAAAACAGCTTTCAGGAAACTGACACGTAACCCCGAAGCTGTTTGATTATTACTATTTCACCAGTTTAAATGTCTTTTCCAGCATAAAGAACATCAGAATCAGGAAGAACAACACATAAACCGGAAGTAAACCGACAGAAATATGGTTTGCAATCAGTCCGAACAGCGGCGGCATAAAAGTAGATCCCACATAAGCACTCGCCATCTGGATACCGATGATCGCCTGGGAGTTCTTCTCTCCGAAATTGGACGGTGTTGCATGGATGATAGATGGATAAATCGGTGCACAGCCAAGTCCCATAATAACCAGACCAAACAGTGCAAATTCATCGATGGATACCGGTAACAACATACCGATACATCCAACAAGAATGATAGCGATGCCCAGACGAATCATCTTGTGGTCTCCCATTTTCTCTGTAATAAAGCCTGCCAGAAATCTTCCAAGTGTGATACCGATGCAAAACAGGGACGCAAAGGCTGCTGCACGTTCCGCAGAGATTCCCTTTGCTCCTACCAGATAGCTGCTTCCCCACAGAATCACTGCTGATTCCAGTGCACAATAGGAGAAAAATCCAAGAAGAAGATTCGGAACACCTTTGATCTTCAGTGCACCTTTGATGCCTACCATCTCTTCTTCTGCCTTTTCTTCCTGCGCAGTTTCTTTTTTATTCACCTTCCATATCGGCAGTGTTACGAAAAGAATCAATGTTATTCCGATCTGGATAAAAGATACCATGCGATATCCATTCTGCCACACCGATGTGGTCAGTGCATAACTCATCACATACGGACTGATAATGGTTCCCAGTCCCCAGAAACAATGCAGCCAGCTCATATGCCTGGAGTTATAATGAATCGCTACATAGTTGTTCAGTGCAGCATCAATCGCTCCCGCACCCAGTCCATAGGGAATGGCCCATAAACAGAGCATCCAGAAGGCGCTTGCCGTAGAAAATCCGAATAATGCGATTGCAGTAAGCATCACGCTGAACACAGTTACAATCTGTGTACCGAATTTCTTCGTCAGACGCTCAGACATCAAACTGGAACAGATGGTTCCTCCGGAAATAAGCATAGTTACCAGACCCGCATAAGACAGCGGAACCTGAAAAGCCTTGTGCATCACCGGCCAGGCGGAACCCAGAAGGGAATCTGGCAGCCCGAGACTGATAAATGCCAGATAAATCAACAGTAGTAATAGTGTATACATCTTTTTCTCCTTCTCTTTCATAGTACAACCGACGATGGAAAAGGGCGTCCCAAAGGTTTCCATCGCCGGTTGACATTTGTTTTCTATCTATTACTATACGTTAAAATATATGACTTGTCACGGGAAAATTTGTGATCCTCAGAGAAATTATTGATATTGTTGCCGGTTATTCAAAATTCGCTGACACACTTCACGAGACATTGCCGCAGAATATCAGTTCGATATTTTGCTATACCGGGTAAAATAATGGATCTCCGAACCTGTCTGTTATTTAGAATCCTCATTCCGTTTCTTAATGTGTCGAATGACAATATTTCCCATTTCTTCTACGGTTCGCATAATTTCTTGAATCTCGTCTTTTGTAATCTGATCAATATGCACACCTCCGGTACATACCACTGTAGTCTTGCATGCGGCACAGATCTGCTCGGAAAGTTTCCGGCACAGATACTCGTCTTTGTGTCCGGTCAGATTCAGTACGGAAGACGTGGCACTGTAACTACCATCGCCGGTCAGGTATATCCCGGAAATTCCGGCATCGCATATCCGGTATGGCTGTTCTGATCTTCCTGTACGCGGACATCAGGAATCACTTCGCCTTCGATCACATATTCCGCATTGGCAATCGCACGTTCTTTTACGGTAACACAGTCACACAGAACAACCGGTTCTTTTCAAAGTGCTCCGGCAACGGAAAGTTCATCATAGCCAAGAGGTGTTGTCGGCGGCTCGAAACAGGAACCAATCTCAATCGCCGGATCCACTCCGATGCTGATTGATATTGGCAGTTTTTGTCCCAGAGCTTCAGCCCGCTCTGCCATCGCTCCGATATGTCTTGCTCCCGGTGTAAAGAAAATGGATAACTCATCTTTTCCCTGGATACACAGACGATGAATCGTCACATCGTGAACGCCGGTATCCGGATGGGTGGCATAACACATACCAAGAGTGATATACGGACCTGCATCATCCGGCGTATTGGTCGGTGCCGGAACCAGACGGTACAGGTCAAAATCAGGATCTGTCGCCTTATGTACCACTTCCTGACACGGTGCTGCCTCCTTCGTGACTATTGGAGGAATTGGATTTGCCACACTTTCGTATAACATCTTGCCAAGATCTTCCGGCTGGCAGTCCAGCAGTGCTGACACCCGCCGGAGAACTTTTTTATCAGGAAGCCCAAGAACTTTCCCGGCAATACCGGCAGATGCTTTACAGGATGTCTCTGCATCAGACTGCCAAGGAACAGAAATTATCTGTGGGAACGCTTCCTGTACTCTCTCAGTATCATCTTACCGGAAGTTTCCGCCTGTTTCAGAAAGAACACCCAGAGATTTCTCTTGCGCTTACCGAGGTGGAAGAAAGCGAATTAATGGAAGGCATCGAAAAGAAGCGATTTGCCATGATTCTTGCCAGAGAATCTATGATCGATACGGAACATTATCATTTTTTTCCTATTGCAACCGACCGGATCTGTGTCATGCTTTCGGCAGATCATCCACTGGCAACACGACAAAAGCTTTCTGTTACAGCACTGACCGATCAGTCTTTTCTGCTGATGCACCCATACACATCCATTTATCAGCTGTGTATGCAGATTTTTCAAAATGCAGGTATTCATCCGTCGATTCTTCGCACTGCACGCGTAGAGTCTTTAATCAGTGCCGTTGCTGTCGGAGAAGGTATCAGCCTTTTTGCAGAGAGCAATTTTCGTCTGTTTCAACATGAGGGCGTGATATCTGTTCCGTTGGAAGAATCACCGGTACTCCGGATTGGATTTGCATATAAAAAAGCCGGAGAATATACTCCGGCCATGGATTGTTTTTTACATTTTATGGCAGATTCACAGAAATATTGAATGGTTCTCAGCATCTACAACGGATGTAAAACCGTAAACATCTTCAGAAGTTCTTTTTCTCCATAATCATCGAAGCGGATGGTAATGGTGTCTTCATTTTCGGAGATTACCGTTCCGACTCCGTATTTTTCGTGTGCTACGCGCGGCTGGTTGGCTGCGGAATCTGCATCTGTATGATTGGTTGCACTCTTCGCAGAGTTTTCTTCTTTTTCCTCATGCCTGCACGGATCCGTGTCTGGTTTTTCAACATCTATCTCAGGCGATATTGTCCGAAAGTCCTCTTCTGGCATTTGCAGCGTCCGCTCTTCTCTTGCCTGCAAAATCTGCCGCTTCATCGCCTGCAAATGTTCCGCCGCACTTCCTTCTGCATATTTCGGTTCATCCAGACCTTCAATCAGGTCTTTCGGAAACATTTTCAGGTATTTTCCGGGACCCGGAAGGATTCCGTAACCGTCCGGGCTGGTGTAATAGGACAATTCCAGCTGTTCCTTTGCTCGTGTCATCCCAACGAAAAATAACCGCCGTTCCTCATCTTCCTGCTCAAAACCGGTTCCGCGCAGAGGCAACAGTCCATCGTTCACACCGATGATAAAAACGCAGGTAAATTCCAGTCCTTTGGAGGCGTGAAGCGTCATTAACTGAACAGCGTCTTCCGCTTCTTCCCGGAATTTCTCCTTCTTCACAATACCTATATACGTTTGTTCCTTCCCATCGAAATCTTCTGTGTTTGAACAATTTGTTGTTAAATCTTCTGTTATCTGATTTTCCGCAACAGGATTCGTTTTCCCCACGCTGTACAACAATGGTATCCCATAGAGCGCCACATCATTTAAAAATTCCCTGACGCTTCCTTTTTCCCGAATCCCAGCAAAAATCCCCATAATCCGCACCTTATCTTCCCGATATCCTGCTCTGGATGGCATCAGATAACGATCCAGTGAGAACATTTCCCACAATTGATCGGTTCCTTCTGTCACAAACACATCTTCCTGAACATTCACCATCCCAGAAAACAATGGAGAATCTTTCGGCAATGTTTCCTCCGTCTCCCAGCGTCGGATCTGCTGCAATGCTTTTTTCGTTGCCCATCCCTCTCCATACGTTTTGTTGCACAACGCTTCCACACCACTCGTGGTATCCGAATGATTCACGCAAAACCGAAGTACATGGAAAAACCACTGCACTACCGGAATGTCTTCCATTTTTTCTTTCACTGCCACATGCACCGGAATCCCATTTCTGGTAAGTACCTGTTCCAGTAGTGCCGACTGATTCTGCAAACGATACAGAATCCCAATCTCGTGATACGGAATCCCCTGCATATGAAGCTCCCGGATACGGGCTGCCAGATCCTCCGCCTCCTGAAATGGATCATACTGTTTTCGAATCTGCACTTTACCGCCTTCGCTTTTTACCCCTTCCAGCGTACTTCCATTCTGCAAAAATCGTCTTGCTGCAGATAAAATCGTCCCAGAAGAACGATAATTGATCGGAAGGCTGAGTTCCATCGCCTGATAGCGGTTTTTCAGCTGGAAGAAAATCTGAAAAGCACTTCCCCGCCAGCTGTAGATCACCTGATTCGGATCACCAACCGCAAAAAGATGACTGTCTTTTCCCATCAGACTGTCCAGAAGATCCAGCTGACTCTGATCGCAGTCCTGAACTTCATCGATGATCAACCACAGCGGACGTAGAATCTCCGGGTGGCTCTGAAGCAGCTGTCCGGTATGTAAGATCAACTCCTCGTATGTCATTTTATTCTGTTTCTTTTTTTCTTCTTCCAGCAGAGTGCACAACCGCTCAAAATCATCCCCGTAATCTTTCGGTTTTCTTCCACTTTTCTGACGGCTTTGATCCAGCCGCTTTTTTAAACGGTTTTTATATTTAATCTGAAGATTCTGTTCCGTGATCAGCTGCTGTGCCATCTGCATTTCTTCTTCGGGGATGCATACCTGAAATTCTTTCGTATATCCAAGTTCCTCTACCGGAAGAATCGTCTGTAACATCCGAAGTGCCACACTGTGAAACGTGCCAAACCACAGATCTTCCTCTTTTCCGGTCAGATTTTCCAACCGCTCCCGGATTTCATTTGCTGCCTTATTGGTAAAGGTAAGCACCATCAGATCCTTTGGAGCCACTCCTTTTTGTTCGCAAAGATAGCGAACTTTTGCCGTCAACACGGTCGTCTTCCCGCTTCCTACATTTGCATTGACCAGACAGGCAGGACTCTCATCAAGCACTGCCTCTTTCTGGTAGGGATTCAGTTTATTCAGATCCATCATCTTTTTTCTCTCTCCTGATATCCATCGCCCGGTAACGGCGAAGAATCTTTTCCTGTTTCTCCCGTTCTTCTCTATCGTAGTCTTCTACAGACCGCCCGGCTGTATCGTGACTTTCTGTCCACGTTTTTCTTGTATCTGAACCCGTAATGTCAGATAAATTTCCCCGCTTTTCCGGTCTTTCCGCCCGGATTTCCAACCGAAATCCTGCCGGAAGTTCTGTATAATAACCGATCAGATTCCGCAGACTCTGTTTATTTTCCGGCCCATTCGCCCACTGTGCAAAAAATGGTGTGTCTACCGAAAGAATCAGTCTGGTATCCTTCACTTTCACCCGGTGCACGGTCTGGAAAAATCCGGCGTACTGCTCTCCGTTCTCTCTGGCTTTCCGGCAAAAAATATCCCACTTTTCCGGTAATGTTTCCAGTCGGAATTCTTTCCTTTTCCAGGTGGACTCTGCCCAGGTAACTACTTTTTCACCTTTGGGAATCTCCGATGCTTCCCGCAGATTTTCCAATCCCCACAGGATCAGTTTGCGATCCAGTTTATAATCCCCCACACATGCCGCACATCCGTCTTTGCATTTGCAGCCGGACACCATCCGAATCGCCTGTTCGATCACCTGCGGGATCAGATCATAGATTTTCTCGGAAAATCCAAGACCGCCCACATAGCCGTCATAGAAATAAATGGATACATCCGACGCTGTTTCACCCGATAATTCCAGCGCATTTGTGGAAGTTATCACATGGATATCCTCCTGTTCTGTCATCGTCACCATCTGCGCAGCATTTTTCAGAGCGAAACACAAGCCCTGAAAATGATTATTCCTGGTCAGCCGTCCCGTATCATCCGCCTGCAGCAGACCACGATACGCCCGTACCAGATTCTCCGGCAGATGCATCCAGGTTCCTTCGGTATCATAATCCTTCGTCAGCGGTGTCCGAAGTTCCTCATATCCAAGGTTCTGATGGTTATGGAACTGTAGTTTTTTGTACATATAGACATAATCCGCCACATTCACATCACCAAACTGCACCCGAATCCGGTTCCACTGCTGTTCCTTCTGGCTGTGGATTACATGAATATTCGTCTCGCCTCCGGCAACCGTATAATAATTTCCGTTAAATGGAATCGCATACGCCATCTTGCTCTCCAGATCCATCTTCACCACCCGGTAAGATTCCCCGTCGTGGATATAAACCGCACCTTCATGAATCTCCCGAAACGCCTGACTTTCATCCATCTCCGTGATCGTTTTTCCGGTTTCCTGATTCAACAGCGTGTATTTGTTCTTATCAATATTTCGCATGGAGAAATCGCCCGCCGGATACTCGCCGCCTGCCCATGCAAACCGACCGTTCTGGCTTCGCACTTCCTGCATCTTCATCAGTACCGGAATCGTCTCTCCGAGATCCGGGAAGCGGGCAATGTCATCCAGAGACAGCGGGAGTTCTGCTGCCGCCGCACGGATATGTGCCAGTTCGATCAGCAGGTTATCCGGATCAATCACCGCATGTTCACTGCTCTCATCAAAAAGCCATCCAGGCTCCAGACCGATATACTGATCCATCGGAAGGTGATCCAGGATCAGATAGTTGGTACAGCTTTTCTTACTTCGCCCCGCACGCCCGGTCTGCTGCCAGAAAGAAGAACGGGTTCCCGGATAACCGATCAGTACCGTCACTCCGATAGAACCGATATCAATTCCCAGCTCCAGTGCATTCGTACTCACCAGCCCCAGCAGATCCCCACGGATCATCTGCTGTTCGATGGTCTTTCGCTCGATCGGCGTATAACCGCCCCGGTAACCGGAAATCTGATCCGAAGTCACTGTAGTAAGAAAATCCGCCGCATCCAGCCGGTCTCTTGTCTCTTTTAACACAACTTCCACATTTTTTCTTGATTTTGCAAATGCAAGAAAACTTTCCCTCTGTTCCATCAACTGGGGAAGCATCTGTGCCGCCACCGACACAATGGATTCCTGCCCGTAATATTGCTGATCCTTTCCGCTTATTTTCGGTGGCTGTATCAGCAGATAATTCCGCTCGGATGCCGCCGAACCGTCTTTTGTCACCGAAGCAAATGGTTGTCCACAGATTTTTTCCGCCAGTTCCACCGGATTGGCAATCGTAGCCGAACTACATAGAAAATGAGGGACTGCGTGATAATACTCTGTAATCCTCGAAAGCCGTCGGAAAACATTTGCCATATGGGATCCAAAGGCTCCACGATAGGTATGCATCTCGTCGAGAACCACGTATTTCAGGTTCGAAAAGATAAAATCAAATCCGTATTTGCTGTGATTTGGCAGCATAGCGCCATTTAACATCTCCGGATTCGTCAGAATAATATTTGCCCGGTCCCGGATCCGTTTTCGCTCGTTCACCGGCGTATCACCGTCATATACTCCGGCACTGATTTTCTCCGGTCCGAAAAAAGAAAGCCACGGCTGCAATGCCCGGTACTGATCCGCCGCAAGTGCTTTCGTCGGATAAATAAAGATTGCCCGCGCCGTCGGATGTTCCAGAATCTCCTGTATCACCGGAAGCAGAAAACTCAGCGTCTTTCCACTAGCCGTCGAAGTGGTAATCACCACGTTCTTCCCTTCCCGCGCCAACTCATACATCTGCGCCTGATGACAGTACAGCTGATCAATTCCCCGTTCCCGCAAAAACTCCACGATCTTCGGATTCAGAGATTCCGGAAACGAGGAATATATCGCTTTCCGCGCAGGGATCGTTCTTCGATATATAATTAAATCCTTGATGTCCATAACATCCACAGTCCTTTCTGATGCAAACTTGTGTTCTGGTGTTATTGTAACGGAGAATACTGCGGGATGCAAGATGGAATGAGAGAAAATAAATTATCTTCAACGTATAAATTTCCCGGTAACACTGTTTTCATTTTCTGCGACCTGCTCCGGTGTTCCCACAGCAACGATCCTTCCGCCTGCTTCGCCGCCTTCCGGACCCATATCGATGATATAATCTGCGTTTCGGATCACATCCAGATCGTGTTCTATCACAATCACAGTTGCCCCCTGATCCACAAGTGCCTGGAATACCTGAAGCAGCGTCTTTACGTCCAATGGATGTAATCCAATCGTCGGTTCATCGAACACGAAAACGGAATCAAACTGCCCTTTCCCCATCTCACTGGCAAGTTTCAGTCTCTGTGCTTCCCCACCGGACAGTCCCGGTGTCGCCTCTCCCAGGGTCAGATAGCCAAGCCCAAGATCTCGCAGTACTTCCAGCCGCTGCAGCACCACTTTCCAGTCTCCTGCCGCCTGTAGTGCTGTGTTTACATCCATCGCCATCATCTGCGGCAGCGAATACCTTTTCCCAGGTTCCTTTTCATAGCAAACCTGCCATGCCGCTTTCGCATACCGAGATCCTTTACATTCCGGACACACCACATCTACATCCGGCAAAAACTGTACATCCAGTGTGATCTGCCCTGTTCCATCACATGCCGGACATCTGAGATTTCCGGTATTATAGGAAAAATCCTTTGCCTTGTATTTCATCCTTTTTGCATCGTCAGTTTTTGCGTAAATCTTTCGAAGTTCATCATGCACATTGGCATACGTTGCCACGGTAGAACGAATGTTGATTCCAATCGGTGACGCATCGATCAGTTTCACATGGGAAATCCCCTCCGCAGAAACATTTTTCACGTGTTCCGGCAATGTCTCTCCGTTCAGTGCTGCCTCCAGTCCCGGAATCAGGCTTTCCAGCACCATCGTAGTCTTGCCAGAGCCGGACACACCGGTCACAACGGTCAGCCTGCCTTTTGGAATATCGACTTCCAGAGGTTTTACCGTATGGATCGCATTGGTAGAAAGATGGATAACTCCCAGATCAAACATATTTTCAGCATGCGTCTGTTCCCGTACCGGCAAATTCGTTTTCTGCGCTAAAAACGGACCAATCATGGAAGCCGGATTCTTTGTAATCTCAGGGATCGTTCCCTCTGCGATCACATATCCACCGCCATTTCCTGCCTCCGGTCCCATCTCCACGATCCAGTCAGCTTCGGACAAAATCTGCGTATCGTGATCGACCAGAAGAACCGAATTGCCATCCGCGATCAGATCATGCATCACGGCATTCAATCCATTAATATTGGAAGGATGTAATCCGATGGAAGGCTCGTCCAACACGTACAATACACCTGTCGTACGGTTTCTTACAGCTCTCGCCAGCTGCATCCGTTGCCGCTCCCCGGTAGACAATGTCGCAGCTGCTCTGTCGAGAGACAGGTAAGAAAGTCCCAGATCCATCAGTCTTTTTGCAGCTGTCTGAAAGGATTCGCAGATTGATTCTGCCATTGGACGCATTTCCTCCGGCAGAGAATCCGGAACATCGGCAACCCATACAACCAAATCTTTTAAAGTCATCTGACACGCCTCCGCCAGTCCGATGCCTCGAAGTTTCGGTGCTCTCGCTTTTTCGGAAAGTCTGCTTCCCTGACACTGCGGGCAGATCTCTTCTTTCAGGAATTTTTCCACACGTTTCATGCCCTTTTCATCTTTTACTTTAGCAAGGGCATTTTCCACAGTATACACCGCATTGTAATAGGTAAAATCCAGTTCTCCTGCCTGGTTCGAATTCTTTGCTTTATAAAAAATATGTTTCTTTTCCGCAGGCCCGTGATAAACAATATCTTTTTCTTTCTCCGTCAGCTCGCGAAACGGAATATCCGTGTGCACACCCATTTCCCGACATACATCCGTCATCAGTGACCACATCAGACTGTTCCACGGTGCAACCGCCCCGTCATCGATACTGATCGAATCATCAGGTACCAGAGAATCAATATTTACCGTCCGTACTCGCCCGGTACCACCACATTCCGGGCATGCACCCTGAGAATTAAACGCAAGTTCTTCCGCACTCGGCGGCTGCACCTGCTCCCCACAGATTGGGCAAAGAATCTCCTGCTCCGCTGCCACTTTTAATGTCGGCTCCACATAATGCCCATTGGGACACCGATGCGAAGCCAGCCTCGAATACATTAGCCGCAGACTGTTCAAAAGCTCCGTTCCCGTGCCAAACGTACTCCGGATTCCCGGAATTCCCGGCCGCTGATGCAGCGCAAGTGCCGCCGGCACATACAAAACTTCATCCACCTGTGCCTTCGCCGCACCCGTCATACGTCTTCGCGTATAAGTAGAAAGCGATTCCAGATACCTCCTGGATCCCTCCGCATACAACACCCCCAACGCCAACGACGACTTCCCGGAGCCGGACACACCTGCGATGCCTACGATCTGGTGCAGGGGGATATCTACGTTTATGTTCTTCAGGTTGTGGACTCTGGCACCTCGGATTTGGATGTATTTGGGGTTGTTATCGTGATTGTTCATTGGTTGTTCTCCTTTATTTCTTACATCTTTGATTGACTTTTGATAGAAATACTTTATAATGAAGTTAAGAAATGGGTTTTGTGTCGTGTACGGTCTTAGGATCCAAGCGGGTTGCTCGTTTCTTTTTTATTCTATACAAAACTTTTATCCAGCTCACACAATATCTTTATATCATAATCCCATAATGAGCCGATAACCATCGGCTACCGGCTCATCGTTACTCAATTCCGTATTCATATAATTTCCAGAATTTTTTATTTTTTAAAAAGTAATCACTTCCGGTTCATGCGTAAATGCAGAAATCGTTGCGGTTGCATTCTTAAAATAAAAAACTTCTGTATTGCCATCATCTGCGGCATACATTTTCTGCAAACTCGGATATGCATCCAGCATGGACTGTCTTGCTTCCACACGATCATCCTCTACCAGTTCGCCAGCCACACGGATCCATTCACCACCCTTAAAAGCACAGATCTCAGCTTTCGGATTGGCATGTAACTGTTTTGAGACATCTTTCACTTTTCCGGTCTGGATATACAGCTTGCCCTCAAAAATATGAGCTGTTCCAAAAGGACGAACTCTCGGTTGATCACCCTCTACAGTTGCCAGATAATATGTCTCTGCGTCTTTTAAAAATTGTAATACTTTCTCCATGATTATGCCCCCTTCTGTGTTGGTATGTTGTGAGATAAGTATAGCACTGGAAAGACGGATGTGCAAATTTTTATGTATTCATATCCACCTTTCATCTTGCATTCATTCCACCAATTCCTTTTATTTTCCTGTGGATTTTTCATAAAATCATGTATAATCAAATCAACAAGTATTTTGGTCGACAAGACCATACATTAAAAACACTTTGACCGACGAGGTTTCTCTGGTTTTCCAGAGCGGTGGATGGTTAGCGCCATCCACCTTTAAATGTCAAATAATTTTTTCTGCTGATTCTCAGGAATAAATTTCTCCAATTCCCCATACTTTTCCTCATTATCCCATATCAGCCATCTCTTAAAAGCCGTAAACGCAGAACTGTCTTTCAGTTCCCTCTTCAGAAGCATCTCAATATCTTCCTTTTCTTCTTCATTTTCTGCTTCCTGATACTCTCTTACATATTCTTTGAACTTTGAAAGATCTTTCCGCAACGTTTTACGTATAATCCTTGCTTCCATTTTTTTCTGAGGAGTCGTTCCATAATACGCATCATTTAACAGCAGAATCGTATTTCTGATCGCTGCATTATCATCTTTAACCGGCACAAACTCCAGTTTTTCATCCGTTCCAAAATAACCTGTTTTCCGAAAAGCAATCAGGTGTTCTACAGGCTCTGTTGTACAGTTCAATATTGGTTCATATTTGTCTGACTTAATATTGTTGCAATGTGCACACACCCAAAACAGATTATTCCAGTCATATTTCAATTTTTTATCGCCCCGGTGCGGAATCAGATGTTCGATTTGATAGGATGTTGCCTCTTTGTTTTCGCAAATATAACATTTCCCGTGGAATACTTCCCGTAACGCCTGATTCACATGTTCCGTATTATACGAACGACCTGTATTACATGCTTCCTGCAAATCATCCATTGCCTCTTGTGTATGCGGGGTTTCCTTCCTCTCAATCTTAATCATTCGTTTCCCTTCTCCGTTCGATATCCTCAAATTTTTCTCTGGCAGCTCCTGACAGATCTGTTGACAAATTTTTAAATTTTATTTTTAATTCTGCCCGTTCAGCCCTCTCCTCTTCCGTCAGTTTTTTTCTAGAACACAACTGTGCATATCGCTCCAGTTCCTCTTTTAATGTATCTGAATATTCATCTGCCTCAAAGTAGCCTTCCGCAAGTTCATCCGATGAAAAAGCAGCCAGGTTCTCCAGTTCCACATGCTTTTCCAGATCATATGCTTTCGCATTGGAAATAGAATTCAAAATATATGGCGAATGTGTTGTCACGATAAATTGAATATTCGGGAAAAATTTTGTTAAGAATGGAAGAATTTTTTTCTGCAGTTCAATATGAAGATGCGTTTCCAACTCATCAATCAGAACAATTCCCTGTGCATTATACTGACTGATTTCTTCACCCAATAACCAGTTTTTATCCATTCGAAGAATCAAATCGGATACAATATAAATTACCGATGAATAACCATCTGACAGTTCACTGAATTCAAAAGGCTCCCGACCTTCCTGTCTGATTTTAAAATTATAATTTTTATAATCATATTCCAGATGAATCGATTTTTCGTCCAGCAAAACCTGCAGCGCAGATTCAAATCTGTCAAACCATTGTTGAATCCTCTCTACGATTTCCTGGTCGCCTTCGTTTCTTGCAAAAGATTGCTGGGTTTTCATGTGAACCATATACTTAAGAAGAATATTTCCGGCGTTCTCCGTGGTGTCATATACTTCAGCCAGCTTAACATTTTCTACGCCGTTCGGTTTCGCAAATTGTGCTTTCCGTTCTGCCGGAAAATACGCAGTTATAAATTCTCCTTTTTGATATGCACTTTCAAGTCCATCATTATCATTCCATGCAACCCTAATGCCATCGCTATACTTACGAATCAAATCCGACCATTGCCTGTAATCCTGTTCCGCTTTAAATCGTTCATTCTCACTTGAAGCATGTTCCATCTTACGTTTCGCATCTTCTTCTAATTCCGGCCATGTTCCCGTTAATCGAATAAGATGTCCATCTTTAAGTACTTTCAGATATCTTACTAATCTTAACAGTAACGATGTCTTTCCTGAACCATTTTTTCCGGTCAGCAAGAGATGTTGGCGTTTTGCTGTATTTAACTCTATCGTTATATTCGATAAGTGATACAACTTGTCTATATAAATTTCATTTATAAAATATTCTTTCACTATGAATCCTCCGGTTTTCGGTTATTCTTCCTAACTATTCATTATATTATCATGGGAGGAAGATATTTTCAATTTTTCTCGATATACTCCCTTCTTTTAGTATGGGCAAGTGATTTGACGTTTACAACAGTCTGTATAATTACACAATTTTTAATATCATGTTGCAATTATATATAAAAAATCGAGTTTTCCTGAGAAGTTCCGATTTCTTATCTAGTATATATTTTATAGTTATAACACCTACCAGTTTCCAAAGTACTATTTCCACTTTAATTTTCTATATTTTTCTCAAACATTTCAAGATACGTATTTATATTTTCAATAATATTATCAGCTAATATATCATATATATCTGTTGAATAGTCACTCGAAAAACAATTAATTATTAGCAAAAGAAGCAAATAATATAGCACAAGAAAAGCATAGTAATCAATAGCGTATGTTCCTAATGTCGTCTTACTACTTTTTGTTATAGCAATACTTGATCCATGCATAATATCATTTCTTAGCGTATAAAGAAACCCCGATACCAAAATATTTAATTTATCATCTGTTGTAATAGCATATGATTTATTAATAATGACAATATCATTTTTTAAAATATATCGATACAGCAAACTAGCTTTACGTATTGAATTTGCATAATTTCCATAATCACTACCATATTTTTTTTCTATTGCATCTAGTATTTCTTTTCTTTTTATTGACGAATTAGAAGATCCTCCACTTATGTCCGTTGAAATTCTTTTATATGGTTGATTGTCTCCCGTATGATCTGTTATTCTAATATACAAATATTGACATGCTTTTACTGGTATGACAGATAATAATTTTTCAATACTAATTTTTAATTTTCCGTTTGAATCTATTATATTTTTCCATTCATTATCACATAATTTTTTATTTTTATCTGTAATATTTAAAGTCGACATATAATACTTATCCAAAAAGCAATCATACCCTTTAAATAAAAATTCATAAGAAAAATTAGGATATTTATTAAGTTGATCCAATGCTTCTATCATGAAAGAAACTGTTTTATTATATATTACATCATCATTTCGAACCAACCTAAAAGGCTGAAAAATTGTTCCTCTCTTTTGTTTTACTTTATCAACAATAGCATAATATTTTTTTTCGATTTCAAATGGCTCAGAATTTGGCCAATTATTGATATAGTCTATTCTCTTTTCTTTAAAGTCTACAGTTGCCATGTAATTAATCATTCCTTTTTTCATTAATTATGTTCAACATATTACATTTAAAACTTCAATATTGTATCAGACATCAAATTTATTCTATAGTACACTCATCGATAATAAGAACATCGCATTCTGTGTGCTGATTCTTTTCGGAAATAAAACTTGCAATGGTATTAAACTCTCTATTGCTGGCGGTTACTTTCCTGCGCATATTGTCTACTGCTGGATGTGTATTCGCCAAATACAACTTTTTCTGGTTAGAAAAGAAGTTTGAAATATGATTGATCAGCGTTGATTTTCCAGTTCCGGCAGAACCATAAATAAGCGCCACCTGCGATTTTGCAAACATATTTCGCAATGCGTCTTTTTTCTCTGGCGAATCAATAGAATATGAGCCTTTGTTCAGCCATGAATCTACAGATCCGGTATATTGTGCTATTCCACTTGTTGCCAGATCTCGTAATTTTTGAATTATGAATGCGCTATCATCAGCATATCCTTTGATATACACAAAATCATGAAAAGTCATCAGCTTTCTGTGTTCGTGTTTTGGAAGATATAACTTGCGATTATATGTACTAATCAGCGCATCGATATTATCAAAACCTACTATATCCTTTTGGGGTGTAAACAACATCCCTTCTATCTCTGTATTATTTTGAATATGGCGTGCGAATAGTTCATGTTCTCTACCTTTTTCCGATAGGCAGTCCAGCAAATCGTATATGCGTGGATTATGATTTCTCAATGATGTACAAAACGGCATCCTATCAAACGGAATACATCTATAGCTTAAATTTAGCCCTGACAACAACGAACAGCCATCATTCCAACGCTGCCATTTAATAATTCTGTTATTCAAATGGTTCAGTAGATACTTAAGTACATTACATCCAGGCTTATTGGATAAGATTAGCTCTCTACACTGATCAAGAGTGCCAAAAATATGTGACGCTCTTGCCTGACTTGTAATCTGATTTTTTACAAAATCATAATACTGTTCTGAGCACACAACCAACTCGGATAGTGGCATTTTAGTTTCCGTTAAAAATCGCATCAATTCGGAATACTCTTTTGTTCCTGTGTTGATTTTAGAATGTTTTCCGATAATATCCGCAAAATTATCCAATTCGCAGGGACGTATTGATACATTCCACCCGTCGATAACTTGAATAGTCATGTTTTTTCCTAAAACATTGATCGAATCATTACGAATCGAAAGTTTTACCGCATAGTTACTTAGTATTTCATAACGTGAAAAAGCGATTACTCGGTCAAATTTGCTCATTTTACTGTTCGCCGCAGTAAATGTAACTTCGTAGTATATTCGCTGGTTTACAAAGAACGGCTTAATCTTCTGAATATAATATCTATCTGAATATGTACTTGTTGAACATCCCGGACTTGGACTGTAAATTTTTTTCTGCAATTTTCTCATGATACTCTGACAGTTCTGTATCCGTATCCAATGGAAAATCTTCAATATTATCCAGAACATGAAGCCCATAAGTATCATTAAGAAAGATTTTTATTTTCAGGAGATACTCATAGTACTTCAGCATTAGTCTTTCAGAACCATTTTCATCTAAAGTGTAATGAGACACCGACTTTTGAAGAAGCTCATGAAATTGGTGTAAAAAACGTAGGTCTCCTCTTGTTTGCAAATACTTCAACGCTTCAACATTTAGAGCATAATTATTGGGGTCGAGGTCTGAACCGTTAGCATATACTTTATCTGCAATATATTCTACAAAATTACGTAACTGCGACAAAATATTCTGACTCAATAACCCACGTTCTGAGTCATCAAATCTACTGATATTTTTACAAATCACTTTGTCTGTAGCCAGTATTGCACTGTCAATTTGCATCATAGTTTTTCCCTCCAATCAAATGAGTTAAATATGTTTTAGTAATATCGGTTACTGGTTTTGCGAGTAATTCTTTCTAATATTATCCTCAATCAGTAACTGGGCATCATATGCAACAGAATCTTCCCAATTTTGAGTTGTATTGCAGCGGAGGCACTCCATTTCTGTTCCATACAGACCACCTTGTTTGAGCCTCATACCACACTTTGTACAAACTAGATGCAGGTTGCTAATGGTGTATTTCCCATCATACATTTTAGAATAAGTCCACTCCCATGAATAACCCAACATGTAATCCTTGGTGCATTGTAAAAATGTGGGGGGTATATTATTTGACTGGGAACCCGATATTTTTGCAACCACAAACAATCCAACTACGATAATCGCAATAGCAATAAGCAATCACCATACTTTAATTTCAAAATTCAGGAAAGAAGTACGCCACCTATTACAGTTGTTCCAATTCCAAGAACCCAAGGATTCTTTGCCCATTTCTTCATTGCGGCTCACCTCATTTCAGCCGTTCACACAACGGCAGATTTTATCTTTTTAGTACATCATGGATTCTTCTTCAACATACGAGCACGCTTCTTCAATAGGCGTACCGGTCTCCAGCGATCAATACGCTTGGGCATCTTTTGATAAATCTCTCGATAATCTGCTTTTTCCGGAATCCAACGTCCGTTTTGAGTAATGCTATGCCCATCAAGCAGATGAAGGAAGAAAGAGGCCTCGATAATCACGGAAATAGAATTGCTTACACCGGAACCAATGTGATTGTGCTGGTACAAATTACGAGGCCCTTGAAAGAAGCCCATAAGCATATACCTGATGCCGTCCTGTTCATTGCGCTGGGATTCGTTTTTCAGATCATTGATTGCAATAAGGGGAGCCCTCTTTATTTCGCCGGTTTGCTTGTCTATTTCAAAAGAAAGTGCTCTTGTCGCCAGATCGAATCCATGCAAATCCAGGCCTGACTTCTTTTTGAGATAATTTTCCACAGCCACGAAGGCTTCACGTGCTGCCGACTCAAACTCGGATTTATATATGAGTTGCACCGCATCCGATAACGCTGCGTGGATATTGTATACCTCAAAAAATCCTTTGAGCTTCTTTAGCGAATATGGCATTAAACTGCCGCAACAAGGACAGAATGTAAAATCATAAAAGTCAAACCCATATATACCGTTGCTATATTCCCTAAGTTGCTTTTTTCTGGGTGGAAGAGAACACCCATTAGGACAAGCGTATTCTTCTCTCCTCATTGCTTTCACCTCATTTCAACTATTCACATACCCGCTGGAAAGATTACAATTTCAAAGGATAAGCATCCAACTTGTTTTGCGCATTTATGTAGGATTTATAAATATTTTTGATTCCGGCTTCTTTTGCCATGCTTACAACAAGATTTTCCTCTGCTACGTCCATTCGCAGACCGAGAATTATACCGCTTGGGATCCATTCCATCATCACCGGCGGCTTCATAATGCAGCCAGTTATCATTCGCCATTCTTCATCGTATTTATGGCACTCTTTTTTGATTAGGGTCGTTCTTTCTTGTTCCCATAAAGCACTTCCCATACCTGCATATAGCTCTGGAGGAATCTGAGTTGCGGTTGTCTCTGCTATTTTACGGAGCATAACGAATTTCGCAAATTTGGTTGCATCATAAGGCGTGTCCGAATAATAAATCGGATATAGCGGCGTTCCGTAGTTCTTGATTCCGCAATTAGCGCATTTCTCCTGCTTACCGCATAAGAAGTTGTCATTGTTTTCAAGGTCGTAGATTTGCACAAAACCTCTGTGCTGATCTGCATATTTCAGCCACAGAACCTCATTAAACCCATTTTCGGAGAAACAAACTGACCACGTATCCTTTTTAACTTCATCACGGAGTGAAAGCGCTGCATTCAGAAAGCTTTCGGTAAGCCCGTGAGAAAGCGCGTTTGTCACATTCTCAACCGTAAACTGCGCTGCTTGCTCCTCAGAGAGAATATTCCCAAGCAATGACTTAACACCATCCACAACAGCTTCTGTACTTTCCGGAGTCTGGAATGCACTTAGATACTCTTTCCGGATCGCTTCAATATCGATGTGAAGAAAGGTATCAAAAGGATCGTCATAATAATTCGCAGAAGAAAAATAGAGCCTGTTAGTTCTGAGTGCTTCCAAGCTTTTTGTGCTGACAGGTCGATACCGGAAAAGCAGCTTCGGATACTTAATTGATTTGAATAGTTGTTCGCGTTCTGCCACAATATCATTTCCAGGCAAAGAACATAATGTTTGCCAGAATTGTTCTCGTTCACTGTGATTCATTGATGCCCCTCCTCTTAATTATCAAATGTGATTTGTAGTCCGAAACAAAACAACCACAATTAAATTTACGAAAAATCGCCCATTTGTGTTTTGGTATGCTGTTTGCCGCTTGAATCTGTCCACTCAGTGATTATTCTAAACTTTGATGCAAAACCATTATGCGTGATTAAAATCAATTCATAGCTTTTTCCTGCCTCCAATTCTTCAAAAGGCTGCTTTTCACGATCCATAATCATAATTCCAACATCACCATCAAATCGAGCGCTTACATTATAAGCGGTCGCATTTCCGGAATTCCAAACTTTCAGTCTATGCTTACCTTTGCCCACAGTAATAAATCTTACCTCAACGCATGCAAGTACCGAATCTTCCTTCTCCTTGGCTATCTTGTCCAGTTCATTCTGCTTAATCTTGAGCTCCAGTTCATTAACCTTGTTCTGGAGACGTTGTGCCTTTGAAGATTTAAACAGCGAAATGATGGCAACTAACAGAGATATACCTGCGATGATTAGCGCACCCCAATCTTTTATGAAGGGCACCACTTCCTTCAATATGCCAATCAAAACTTCCATTTTTTCATCGCTTCATATACTTATCCAGCAATATATCAAGAACGGCCTGTGCGTCGGCAGAATACTTGCTGAAAAAGTCTTTCTTCTTAACATTGTTAGCCCGTTCTTTTCGGGTCAGCGGCTTTTTACCATATGCCACATAACAGATGAAGTCGAAATCGTCCACATCTTCCATACCTTGGTCTGCTTTCAATGCTTTTAGATCAATGCCCATCGCCGTGAAAGATTCCTCAATAGTTTTCTTTTTGTCCGACGCTTTCCACTTGCGGATAAAATCGGACAGCGAAGCGTATTCACCCTTGATGTTGGTTCTGGTGTAGTCGATAATGTCCTCCTGCCTGAGGAGTTTTCCATTCGCATCATAAACTGAAACGGTCTTGTTGATAATTTTTACCTTGCAGCCATCTCTGTCAACGACGGGCGTTTCCACAGGGTCATCAGGAGGCTGCATACCTCCACCACCGCCACGACCGCTACCCTCTGGCTTGAAGCCGCCATGCTGGAAGCCCTCATCCTGCTCAACCGGGCCGTCCCAATCCGGGTCGGAAAATAGCCTTGTCACATTCCGAAAGTCCATGACAACAAAATGTGTTTTGCCGTCTTTTTCTCTGATACGGGTTCCACGCCCGATAATCTGCTTGAAAGTGGTCATGCTCTCAACCGTCTTGTCAAGAACAATGAGCTTGGTCATCTTACAGTCAGCTCCGGTGGAAAGCAGTTCCGATGTTGTTGCAATAACGGGATACGGTTCGGATACAGAGATGAAATAGTCAAGTTTGGACTTGCCGTATACATCTGAGCCAGTAATTCTCACGCAATAGTCCGGGTTCTCCTTCACCATATCCTGATTACAGTTGGTAAGGGCAATTCTCATGCGTTCTGCATGATCTTCGGAAGCGCAGAAGACGATAGTTTTCTGCATTCTGTCGGTGCTTTTCAGATATTCCGTAATTTCCCTTGCGACCTCATCAATGCGGTCTTGGAGAATGATGGTGTAATCGTAATCCCGGTTGTTGTAAATGCGGTCTTCAATGACATTGCCGAAAATATCGGTCTGCCCTTGGTATGGTCTCCAGCCGTCTCCGATGTTGGTTGTGATATTGATAACCTTAAACGGGGCAAGGAAGCCGTCCTCAATGCCCTGTTTTAAGCTGTAAATATAAACCGGCTCTCCAAAATAATCTATGTTCGATACCTTTTCACTTTCCCTTGGAGTAGCGGTCATACCGATCTGAGTGGCAGAAGAAAAGTATTCCAAAACCTTGCGCCAGTTACTATCTTCCTTTGCACTTCCTCGGTGACACTCGTCTACAATAATAAGATCGAAATATTCTGCCGGTATCTGCCTGAAATGTTCTTCATCGTTCTGACCTACCATCTGATGATAGAGGGCAAAATTCACTTCATGGGATGCAATTTCTCGCAAACATTCTTTGTCAGAAAAATTAACCTTGTAAATTGTCTTTTCAAGCGGTGCGAAGTCCTGTGCAATACTTTGGTCTACAAGAATATTTCTGTCCGCTAAATACAAAATTCTCTTTTTAAGGTCAGAACGGAGCAGACGATATACAATCTGAAAAGCAGTATATGTTTTGCCTGTTCCGGTAGCCATGACAAGCAGCAATCTCTGCTGTCCTCTTGCAATTGCTTCCACCGTTCTGTTCACAGCATTTCGCTGATAATATCTTGGCGGATAAGTACTCTGAGATGAATAATACGGCTGGGAAACAATTTTCTTTTCCACGACAGAAATGCCATTTCCACCATTTAGCTCCGCATAGTAACGTGCAATCAGCTCATCTTGTGTCGGAAATTTCTCCAATTCAATCTGTTGCTCCTGTCCGGTCAGAAAATCATGCTCATAGAAAGCGTCACCGTTTGACGAATATGCAAACGGCAAATCCATCATCTGAGCATATGTCATCGCTTGCTGCAATCCATGAGATACAGAGTGATTGTTATCCTTTGCTTCCACAACGGCAATCGGCTTGCCATCGTTTAAGTACAACAAATAATCGACAAACTTGGGTTTACTGCGAACTACGATATTGCCCCTGATGTTGATGCGACCATCTGTGATTCTGGTCTCCATCGTGATATGACCTTTCCAGCCTTTCAGAATAGCAGGAGTAATATAATTCAATTTGATATCTTCTTCTGTCATTTGTTTCTTTGATAAAACAATACTCATCAGTATATCCTCCTTGCCTTAAGCTGTCTGTTCTGGAATGATATCCAGAATATCATCTATGGAGCAATTTAACACTCCGCATATTTTAACCAAAACCTCTACTCGGACATCTTCGTTCTTTCCCAGTTTTGCCATGGCATTTGTACTAATTTTTGCTGCCTTAATAAGTTCCGTCTTGCTCATACCACGATCAATAAGAATTTTCCATAATTTATTATAACAAACAGCCATGTTTCAACCTCCCACAAACGCAACTTCTCAGGTGAACTTCTCATAATTTTGTGCTATAAAAACATTATACCTCTTTTTTCTCAAATTTCAATTTCAAATTGCAATTCTCAATCGATAAATATTTTGATCCAATCTGCATTCCTGCCATCCTACCATATAGCTGAATTGTCAAAAGCACAATTCTGGAACTGCCATAAATACAATTCAAGAATTATCCCATCAAAAAAATAGAGCTGACCTGTTACAGTCAGCCCTAAGTAAAAATTCTATATTCTGTTAGCAAAAAATCAGTTCTGCATTAACGATTTCCTCCGCCTGTGCTTTTAGACTACTCATGTGCTGCACCCAAGCAAGCTGTTGGATTGACTTATCCGGAGCCGGATTTTTCTCCAGAAGTTCAGTCATTATCTGTTTTACTCTACGGTGAGCTGTTTCGTCAATTTCCCATAAGTGCGGAAACAAGGTCTCCGTCAGAATCATGTCATCCAAGAGTATTGGATTGTTTTCCGCAAGAAACGCCCTGCGCATCCTGCCATATTTTCCAAGCGGTTTATTACTTGTGTTGCTCAACTGAATATCAGGGATAAGATAATCGCCGCAACGGGTATAAGTCAAATTCTGTGTCATAGTCACTCCTCCAATCATTTTTCTTTCACCTTCATTGTAATGGATGTTCCCATAAAAGTGAAGTTTGTAGACCAGTGGCTTCGAGCATAGCGCATATCTTCTGATAAATCTTTCGTGACGGTCTGCGATTGCCTCCTTCGAGCTTATAGTAATAACCGGGTGCAATCTCTATTTGCTCTGCAAAAGCCTTCTGTGACAGTCCCAGAGCCGTTCTAACGCTCTTTAGTGCTTCGGTGTAGGGCACGGCAAGGAAACGGAAGAAATCATCATAGAGCAAGGACGCTTCAATTTCCAAAATATCTGCCAGTTTGACAGCTACATCATAAGGGATAGGCTGCTTTACGTTTTCATACATCGTAACAGTCGCTGGTACAATATCCAGCTTTTCTGCTATATGCCTTGTTGTCATCTGTTTTCGCTGACGGTAGTACCTTAGATTATCGCCCGGCAAATTGGTCTTTGGCTTTTCTTCAAAAGGTATTGTTAAATGGAGTAACAGCTTGCTCTGGTAAAATTCACACAACGATGTGTGATTGAAAATACCATTGCAAAGACGATATGATATTTGCACATCCATTTCGTATGTGCGAGTGAATTTTCTTTCTTCGCCATAAATTACCTTTCCTTTCTGCAATATAGCCTGAACAACTTTATTGTAAATCGAAAGGTAATTTTTTTGTATAACAATCGACGCGCACCCGCATAGCGGGTGGTTAAATGTTGAGTGAAATTCCATTTTTCGGAACAGCGAAAAACTCCATCTCACTCAACAGGCTAAAGCCCATAATGCAATAAAACCGCTGTTACCGTTCTTCCGGATAATAGCGGTTTATAGCAACCTGTTCTCTACTTTCGCTCCATCTCTTCTTCCACTCTCTCCAGCAAATGCCCAATCGCAAACATCACCGTCTCATAATGCATATA
>ERZ507086.307-NODE-307-length-29290-cov-9.451343_pt1 | contig 29290 bp, 30 predicted proteins | sample MGYA00512292_ERZ507086 | MGnify/ENA metagenome assembly ERZ507086
CACTGGTTGTGGTGGCCTTATTTTAATGCCTAATTTTTAACCTGTAAAGTTTTTTAACTTTCTTCAATTTTAGTATTGACTTTTTATTTGCAGGCTGAAGTAACGAGAATGCGACGCGCAGTTATTCAAGTGTGTTCAAAACCTGTAAGCAAAAAAATAAGAGAAACGCTACAAAATCAACGTTTCTCTTATTTACAATCATGCCGCAGACCGGAATCGAACCGGAATTCAGGTCTGCAAACCTAGAAAAACAGGAGGGTTCAGCACACCTTCTTTTGAGTGTAATCAAAAGTGTAAGCAAATCAGCACTTTGTTTTTTCAAGAAACTGAGCCGGTTCCCATACCTGCATTTCTGCTGATGAATAATCCTTTACATTTCGAGTAATTATTCCATCCATCTCATTTAGTGCTGCTACTGAATACTGTACAGAATCCTCAAAATCGTTCCATTCCAATTCCAGTGCTTTTTGGATTTCTTCCTCCGAAACACCTGCCACGGACACAATCAAAAGCAGTTTTTTCAGAAGCTCTCTTACTGCTGCCTTATCTCTTAAATTCTTATATGCAATGTAGTAAATATCTGTAATTGCTGAAGCTGAAACAAATTCCTGAATATCATCTCTTGCCGATAACTTTAAAACTTCTATCGCTGTTTCGTAAAATGGAGATCGTTTCAACAACACATCCAATATTACATTTGTATCAATCAAGATTCTCATACTTTCCCAGCCTTTCAGCGCGATAATCCTCCAGTGTCATACCCGTGTCCCGAATAACTCCTACTAATGAATCCACTAAAGATTCTATATTGCCACTCTTCTTTAAATTCTCAGAAACTTTCTGTTCCTCAGCAGGTAATACAATGACTTCCACTCGCCTGTTACGCATAGTCTCTGGCAATGGAATCACAGACATCAATTTTTTTGCATCTACAATTTTACGAACAACTTCCATTATATATTACCCCTTTCATTACATATTATATTTCTTTCCTATTACTACTTACAGTATAGCATTCTCACAAAAAATATTCTATAAAATTTGTATAAAGAAAACTATGCGGTGCGTATATATCATATTATCTCTCTATTTATTTAGACTATATTAAGCTAATCTTGAACTAAATAATATTTCTAATATTTTTTACTCTTTCATCTTTCATAATTAATAAAAAGGAGCATGGTTTCTACCCACACTCCTCTGAAAATCCATTTATAAAGAGTTTTCTGCTGGTTGTCAGCCTCGGCATCCAGTTAAGATACCCATAACGACGTGGAAATCATTAAGTCCCCCACGTGGACTACAGCTTTATCCAAGCTGCCAGGCTCGATGTCCAGATAAAACATCTAATGAAATGGAAAGTTACCCTGCTCCATCTGCAACCCAACTTTTAACGATGCTCTTACATCGAGAACATTTCTATTCCTGCTTATAAGTATATTCAATTCAGCGAAAAAAGCAACTCTTTTATACCTCTTTGTGACAATACTCACATTTTATCCACGACCAAATAATCATAAGCAATATTCCGGATATCTTAATTTAATCGCTTCCAAAAAATATTTAGCATATTCGCAGCAGAAAATCTGTCCTACTGTGTATTCTCTACATTCTGCCAACTTAGAATTCACATCCTCCATATCATTTACACTCGGTGTTCCTTCACAATATAGACAAAATGCTAATCTTACAATTCTAATACTCCCGCTCGTCTGCCAGTCTTCACAAAGACATTCTGTTTTAATGCATCCTGTTGCAAAATCATAAATACTGTCTATATTCCTTCGCGTAGTCTCGCTAATTCCCAGACAATATATCAGGGCATGATGATACACCTCCTCATATCTGCATCTTACAATATTATCCAAGAAAAATTTTTCATGTTCGTCATCCACAAATTGTACTTCTTTTAACATTTTGCCTTTCATTCCTATACCCTTCCTTTCCATATAACATTACACAGCATCTTTTTTCTCCACTTCCATATAGATTCTTCCATAATCACTTGCCCCTCCTCTATTGGCATAGAAATCTGACAGGGACAAAATTCTAACATCATTAATATGACTAATGTTTTCAATTATGATCTTTATCTCTTCTCTTTCCCCCATTAATCTTATTTTAATCATTTCCACATTTCTCAACTTTCTTTTTAAAAAGCTGCATCATCAAAGATACAGCTTTCTTTCAATCTACAATACATTTTCTACAGATACATTTGCTCTAACTGCTTTTTTTCAGAATTATATTTATATACATATTTGCTCAAGAGCCCCTCTGTCATCATACTTCTGGTACACTTTAATCGCCATAACAAATCCCTTGGTTGAATACCGTCTACCGAATGTATCATTGCACCATCAACGCTTGAAAATGCCACATAATAATCTCCGCCGGTAAGTTCCGCCAACTCTTCTTGTACGCCCGGATAAAACATCGCAATTGCTCCATTTATCCCACGAACCGTTGTAACCATCGGATTATCATCTTTACCTATTCTGAAATCTTCTTCGGTTCCTGCTGCCATAAATGCTCCTTTAGTGTATGGTGGATTTACAGTATCATCTGATCTGTAATATATCCGCGGCAATGCATCCATCATCGTATTTCGCATTGCAACTTCCCACAGTTCCTCTTCCGATACATCCCAGTTCTCTACTATCTCTTTTTGACAGAGACACGTATTATAATTATTCTGATCTGCATATAGCAAGATGTAGATTACAAGAGCCATATCCCCCACTCTCTTATAGATTGCTTTTTGTAATGCTGATTTCCGTTCGACATAATTAACAGGACGAACTACCAGCCAGTCACACATTTTTTCATAATTTGCAATATGTTTTATTTTTTCCTGTCCAGATTTGCACATATTCAGTTTGTCTTCCACATTTTCAAAGACAGCATCCCATCCACTACTACAATAAGCACCATACAATGATTGCAGATCATATCTGATTACCATTGACGTTTCCCCCAGATGCTCAAGTTCTATAACCAGAAAATCTCCCAACAGAGTGTCAGACTCTTTCTGATAATATTTTTGGTTAACGTCCTTGATCCACAGACGTCCTCTCTCATCGTCAGCAACTTCTCCCTTATAATGGACTACAATATTTTCATCTCTAATATTAAGTTTTTTCTCAGCAATCAAAACCTGAGTAATTGTGCCTCTAAAATCTTCATATAACATATCCATTACCTCATCTCTTCCATTTTATTTACCCGTTGAAAATTTTTGTTGTTTTTTATTTCTCCAGGCAGTTATTATGTCTTTCTGTCATGGATATGCCCGTCTTGTATCTGTTTCTTAATGTTATGCATTTTTTATCTCCCCTTTCGTTTTTTAGTTATCTATAATCTGCGAAATTAAAATCTAAAGTGAAAAATCTATTCATATCTCCATATATTGATTTATCTATTTTATTGGTATTAAAACTAACATCATGTCAAATAGTATCAAAAGCTGATTGATTTTCCGCGGAGAATGGTGTAATATTAGTATTAAATATAACTATAGTCAGATTTGATACAAATTGAAGAGGTACAGCATGGGAAAAATATACGGCTATGCCAGAGTATCCACTCCCACCCAGAGATTGGACCGGCAGATAAAAAATATCGAAGAATATTGCAAAGATAAAAAAATCGAAAAAATCTATGCTGAAAAATATACCGGCACCAAAATTGAGCGCCCACAATTCTCGCAGCTGTTAAAGATTATCCACCCAGGCGACACTATTATATTCGATTCTGTTAGCCGCATGAGTCGTACTGCGGAAGAGGGATATAACTTATACATGCAGCTACTTCATCAAGGCGTTGATTTAATGTTTATAAAAGAGCCACATATCAACACCGAATATTATAAACGCATGCAAAATCGAAAATATGAGATAGCTCATACTGGTAAAAAATCTATAGATAATCTAATCCAATCTGTATTAGATGCCATTACCGTATTTCAAGACGAAGAAACTCTCGAAAAAATACGCATCGCATTTCAACAATCCGAAAAGGAAGTTACAGATCTGCACCAACGTATTTCAGAAGGAATTAAGATTGTCCAACGTGATAATCCGTTTCTTCCCCCTGCCAAGCAAAAACAGATTGGTCAGGTCAAAGGTAGCCGATTGACCACAAAAAAATCCAAAGCGATGAAACCACTTATCAAAAAAATGTCCAAAGCCTTTGACGGAAATATGTGTGACCGAGAAATTATAGATATCCTCGCAATTTCGCGAAATACATTTTATAAATATAAAAATGAATTATTTTCCGAACTCTCATAACACCAAAAAAGAGACTGCATTTAAAAATTAATGAAGCCGTCTCTTTCTACATTATGTAAATATACAGTCGCCTACCAAAAAGTGAATTCGAATTCACTTTTTTGGCTTATATTTTATTTTCCGGGGGCTAATCCACGGGACCATCATATTTTTTCGCGTAATGCAAAAATCTTAAAACTCTCCTGGTGTCTGGAAGAAAAATACACCAGGAGATAAAACGAAAGGATTGACACCTCGAAGTGAGTACAAGAGCGCATTACTCTAAGTGAGTTTCTCTCGATGCACTCCCATGTGTCATAATTATTATATCCTGTTATATACATTCCCAGTTCTGACACGGAAAAATCAATGCCTAACGTTCCGGTTCCCATTCCGCAAAATTTTCCGCCCGATCTGAAACATCATAACTAATCTGTTCCGTTATGTCTGCATTCCTCTGTCGTTCCTGCTCCTGATGATAATCATTATAATCATCTAACAATCCAACCATATTAAGATATCTATTAACCTCTAACAATTTTTCTCTCAAATACAAATGTTCATCCTGGTATATATCACGATTTTCTGCTAATTTCTGATTTTTCTCTGCCAGCCTCTCTGTCTGCTGCTGGTATTTTGCCAATTCTCTACGGTATGTATCAGCAATCTGATGGTCAGACAACAACAACTTGTACTCATCTTCCGGAACACTATAATTACCACTCACAATAGAACGACGATGAGGTACCTCTTCTCTACTCGTATCCTTGATTATAGTAGTTGCCTGTATAAGTTGATTATGTTGATTTTGCAGTTCTCTGTAAGAATCCTGTAGACTCCCATACTCCTGTTTCAACTTTTCATAAACATCTATCTCTCTTCTGGCATTACTAAGCTGCTGCCGGAGCATGGTATATTCCTGTCTATCTGCAGATAATGCATTTTGGACATCATCAAGGGCCTGTTTTCCTGTCTTAAGGTCATTCGCATTTTGGTCTAATTCTATATGCTGACGCGAAATTTCCTGCGTAAGCTTGTATATCTCCGTATCCAGGTGATGTCTCTTCTCACCATCCGGATGATAGATATCAATGCCATGATCCCGGGCAATACGTTCCAGTTCTTGTCGTTCGCGCTTCTCCCATAAAATTTGAGCAGTCTGTCTGCCTTCTTTGAAGAATCCCTGTTCGCCCAACGCCCGTACCAGTCCGTTTTGGATACACATCCCTCTGGTATATCCATGTGCCACTGGGATATAGTCCATATGCAGGTGGACTGTAGACTCATCCCGATGCAGATATGCCCCACACAGAAAAAGATTAGGATTACGCTGCTGCCAATTATTATAATATTCTCGGAGACAGGCAATCTCATTGTCTGCCGACAAGCCGGTGTCATTCTTATCTCCAATCTGGATAATCAGCTCATAGGCGGTACGTTTCTTAGCTGATTTCCTAATCTGATTGTAATAATCTCTAATCTTCCTCTCTGGTCTTGACTGACGACGATTGTAATCATCGACTGCAGTCTGGAAAATCTGCTTATAGGCTTCTCGGACAGGAATATCTATCCATGTCTCATTATGATGAACAAGATCCTGCTGTATATGTGGCATCTGACCGGTTGTTCTGGGATTACGCCGGTTATGCTCTCGATTTGCTGCGCTGCCATTATGCACGCTCACAGTCTTAGGCATATAGTCACTCTCTCCTTCCCTGCTTCCTCCCGACCGTATCCTCTCTCCAGAGTTCGGTCTCCCAATTCAATGTTTTCTCTGTCAAAAGTAGTAACCCAATACGACTAATGGCAAGCCATTAGTCGCTCAAATCCGGCAGTTACAATCCAAAAAGTCCACTACTTTTCACGCTTAACAATATGCCAAGAATTTACCCAAAAGAAAAAAGCCCTGAAACTGTAAAAGTTCCAAGACCTTTTTCATATATTTTACTCTATTAATGTGTGTTCTTTTCCTAATATATTATTCAACCTTATAATATCCATACTGCTTTGCAAGCTTAACCTTTCCATCTTTCGTTTTCGTTAAGCCGAACACTTTAATTTCATCACCTGGATGCCACTGCTCATCCTTCTTGATTTTTACTTTAATATCATCATTATTTTGATCTGTAAAAATCAAGTAGGATTTTGATACTTTATTTACCTTACCTTCTAACAAGTTTACTTTTTCCTGACTTACAACAGTCCATGGATCGTCTGGTTGTTCTTTGTTATATTTGTATACAGTTGGCATACTTCCACTGAAAAGAAGAATTGTATATGGATTATCAACGTCTTCTTTTATTGACTGATTATCCACATAAATATTTCCCGGATTTACTCCCTCCATCTCATCTGGAGCATCAGCAATATCAGCAGTTCCATCACTGGCTGTACGATTAGGTTCAACATAATCATCTACTTCGTAAAATTCATGATCTTCTTTGTCGTAACCATAATAAGTAGTTTCCTGAGTTTCAAAGTCATAGTGAATAACATATCCATCATTCGGATCATCCTGAGCATAGCATGCAGATGAAATCATCAAGGCACTTATAGTCAACCCTACAACTGCTGTAATTTTTTTATGTTGTCTTAACATAAAACCACCTCTTTATAAATTTGACAGTTTGTTAAAATATTCCTTTCGCTGCAAAAAAACTGATAGTACTACTTTTATACTTGTTTCTGTTTGGTTATAGAATATCATTATTCTACAATGATGTCAATAAAATCTTTCTACATTCATGTAATATATTTATTGACATTTCATGTACATTTATATACTATACTATAAATGGGTAAATCGAAATTTAGCTATAAGAAGGTGATTGTTATAAAACTTAATCGTTTTGAAGTTGTGTCAGGAAAATATATCGAAGAAATTTCAGGTCAATCTCGTATCGGATATTCAATGAGTGATACAACAGACTTTTATGATATGATTGAATGGTCAAAAAAAGGTGGGTATCAAGGTTCAATTATTTCTTTTTATGATTACAATAATGGTAAAATTTATGAACCATTTCAAAAACAGAGGAATGTATTATATGGCCCACCTGTTTATTTAAAGAATTCTTTTTGGTTTTTACAAGGAGATTATAATAGTGGGAAAATTACTCTCTTCAGATATCTTCCAGATAAAATTCCAGAGTTGATTATACAATTTAATATAGCGGATGTAGACCTTTATAATCTGCGTATTATCGGAGAGGATATTTACATTACAAGTGAAGATGATGAGTTTGTCAGCTACTATCCAGAAAGTTTTAGATTTCCCACAACTCCTAATGAGAGTGTACGTATGATAGTAGACGGAAAAGTGTATCTCTCTGCCTGGGTAGAAGAAGGCTGGGACGATGATAACAATTGTGCAACCGAAGAATATAAATATTATGAAAAAATGATTGTAAGAGATTTTAAGGGAAATGTATTATCAGAAACGATTGGTTCCTTACAGCAACACCCAGATGGAACATGGTGGATATCATAGAAATATAATGAAAATAAAATATTAATTGATTGGAGGAATCTTATGAGTGATACATACTATGGTTTATCGAAAATGGAATATAATCTAATGAAATATTTTTGGAACACCAATGCTCCTGTTTCTTTTTCTGAAGTGGAAAAATATTGTAATACGGAATTACATTATGGTTGGGCTCAACCAACTTTACACACTTATTTAACTCGTCTTGTGAAAAAAGGGATTCTTCATTCGGAAGGAAAGGGCTATAAGTGTAAACGTTCCTATTATCCTGAACTTACGGAACAGGAATTAGCACATAAATATGCTACAGATTTTGTAGATAATACTTTCAATGGTTCTATTTCAGATCTGCTGGTTTCATTAACGTACAACACAAAATTGTCAGAGTCAGATATTGAAGAACTGAAAAATATTATTAACAATAATACTTGCGATTAATACTCTGCCAAGAATGAGGTGTGGATTATGAAGAGCCTGATTTTATTATTAATTGCCATGTCTGCCGCCGGAACCTTTCCTTTTATTATTTATATAGCATTATCTACCATTTTTGATAATTATATTTCAGCCAGGTTTCGATATAGATGTTTAAAATATTGTCTGCTTCTTTATTTAGTTCCTTTTCCACTGTTGAAGTATTTTATTTATCATCGGTATTTTAGTACTCCAAAGCCTTTAAATGGAAATGTTGTAATTTCTTTAACCGGAAAAATCGTTCAGACATCTACTGGATTTTATTTAAATTCCGTGGGATCTTTACAGAAAATATTTATAGGATTATGGATTTGTTCCTTAAGTATAATAATTTTTTATAAGGCAATCAATTTTTCCAGATTTCACCGAAAAATTTCACAAAATGTGTTGTCAGATCCTGAAATCATAAAAATCGTAGAAATGTTATCACAGGAAATGCAGTTACAGCACAAAGTTACAGTATATGAGAATAGTTTAGCATCTTCTCCATTTACATATGGTACTTTTCATCCATCTATTGTTTTAACCTCATTATCGGATAAAAATAACTTACCTTTAATCATTCGACATGAGTTGCAACACATAAAATCACACGATTTTCTTTTTCGGCAGCTGGCTTTTCTGGTACTGATGCTACATTGCTATAACCCTTTTGTATACTTTTTCTTTCGCGAGGTAATAGAGGTACAGGAACTTGCTTGTGATGAAAATGTAATGAAATATCTTTCCAGAGAAGAACAAAGATGTTATGGATATCTGTTAATCATGACCGCCGCAAAGGAACGTTCAGAAGTGAAATCCAGAATTACATTAATGTTTTCAAAAAACAACCGGATTTTTCTTAAAAGAAGAGTAAAAAGGATCGGTATTTTTGTTAAGCCTAAAATTGCTTTAAATGTATCAATTATTATCTTTATGATAAGTATTTCCTGTATTCCAGTGTTTGCGTACAATCCTCCTACTGCAGATTTACGTTCTGTTCCATGGACCGGTTTTTTTGATCCTGCCGAAGGAGCTCAGGTATCTGTTTTTGATAATGGGAATGAAATAGAATGTATTACGTTTGAAGACGAAAGCAGTATGATTCCTTCTGACGAAATATATTTCAAAGATACAGAGAACTATTTTATTACAGATAATGGGGATATTATAATTATTGAACCAGGAGATATTCAAACTTATGCTGGCTGTTCTCATATCTTTGTAAACGGTAAGCATAAAAATCATTCTCGTAATAAAAATGGAGAGTGTACTGTAAAAACATATAAAGGAAAAATTTGTACAAAGTGTAATTACACTAAAGATTTTTCACTTGACAGCACCGTAACATATTCACCTTGTCCACATTAACCAATATATTAGCTATAGATTTTCCATTCCACAAAGGACACATAGACGAATTTTCTTAGCATTAATTATAGAATATTTCTGACATGGACTATGTAATATCCGCGGAAAGCCCAAGCTGCAGTATTGCTTCCCAACAGAACGAAACAGGAGAACTGAACCGCACAAGTAATTCTTTTTTTACGGTCAAGTACTCTGCCTATAAACATACAGAGTACTATCGACAGACAGAAAATTCACCCATATTCTATTTTACTAAAGGGGCTGTCGGTTAATTGAACTGCTCCCTCCTAAGTGACAAGTTTTTATTATTTCACTTGTTTACCTAGAAGGGTACATATTCATTAACCGATAGCCCCTTTCCTTTAATAAAAAAAATTTTAAAGTATTTGCAAGAATCCAAACTGAAATCCGTACTTATATAGTGAAAGGAGGAAATGAATGGAAGACAGAAAAATCATTGAGCTATATAATTATAGATCTGAAAATGCATTGATAGAAACAGATAAAAAGTATGGAAAAATTGTAACTTTTTTAATCTGTAAATTAATAAAGAATACTTTAGATGTTGAAGAATGTAGAAATGATACATATTTAGGAGCCTGGATGACAATTCCGCCTATAATACCGGATAATTTGAAAGCTTATCTTTTAAAGATTGCAAGGAATCAAGCATTAAAAAAATATGAATATATTCATGCTGCCAAAAGAGATATAGATAAGTGTGTGCCGTATGAGGAGCTAAGTAATTATTTAGCAAAAGAGTATATGGATGATTGGAGAGAGAATGAATTAAAAGAACAAATTGATATTTTCATGACATCTTTATCAAAATCTCACCGTCAGATTTTTATATTGAGATATTGGTATTTCATGCCGGTAAAAGAAATTGCAAAATGCACTAATATGAGCATAAGTAAAGTGGAATCCATTTTATTTAGAACAAGGAAAAAGTTAAAAAAACAATTAACGGAAAGGAAATATTTATGAAGACAAATATTTTTTATGCAATGAATGAGATAGATGATAAATACATCTTGGAAGCAGCACAATGTTTGGAACATAAAAACACAGGTAGAAATTATCGGTTAAATAGGGACAAATGTCTCAATAATAAATGGATGACTCATATTGTGGCTGCAATACTGATTATTGTATTTGTTTTTACAACGGGCAGTATTATTAATGCGACTACACATGGAAAAATAGTTCAATGGATCACTCAGTTGTTTGGAGCTGAAATAGTTACAAGAGAAAATAGATCATTAATCGGAAAAGAAATAAATGATAATTCTGTTCCGGAAGTTACTTATAGTGGAGAAAGATGTATAAAACAAATAGATAAAAACCCTATAGATAACAGTAACATTATAAAAGGTGTTGCAAATGAAAATATTGTTTTACCTTCATCTATTTCTGAATTTGAAGTAAAAAATGAAGTGACGCCTGAAATTATTATGACTAATGGAAGCATGGCAGTATTTTATGTGAATAATTACAAAGGATGGAATTGCAAAGAAGGCGATACTTTAACATTTTCTTTTGAAAAATATAAATCAGAAACAGTTCAAAAACAGACATTTGTTATAGGTTATATCCGTGATGGAATTATGTATGAAGGGGAGAGCATGAGAAATATAGTCGGAAGTTACACATTAACTATCAAAGAGGATGGTGAATACAATTTATATATTATTAGTTCAACTTCTGATTATTTGACAATAAAACAAGGCATTATTAATCATGAAAGAAAGAAGGAAGATTGAAGTGAAGAAAAAAAAGATTCGTAGATGCATATTTGCACTATGGTGTATATTAGCCATTATTTTTCTTATAGCTGTAAATATATATAATGGAAATGAAAAAGCGGAGAATGTTATTTCGGATCTGGTACGAATATACATAGGTGCATCATTTATAATAATAGGAATAATATATAAATTAGGTAAAAATAAATAATAGGAGCACTACAACATATACCCCTTGTTCACATTAACAAATATATTGAGGGTGTAAAAATTCTTGTGTCTATGGAAAGTAAATCTTTCTGATAAGAAATAGATATGTAAAATTTTGCTGTCGAATTAATGATTATGCGGCTGTCGAATATATCTTTGTACTTACAGTATTGCCATGTAGGAAAATTATATACATCATTTTCGATTTTTTTGCATGACAAGTAAGGCATCATGATTATTGCCTTTTGTGGGCTCTGCCCACACCCGACCTCTGGAATAGGATCGGAAATTTCTGGCAATAATATAAATGCCGAAGGAATAGACAGAGAGCAGGAATGAGGGGCTTAAAAGAGCTTCCCATTCCTGCTTTTCTTTTTTCTTACAGATAAGCAGTAAGCCGTTCTCCGTAAAGGACTATCAGCTGATTCAATACCTGATCCCAGTTCCGGTATCTCTGCGTCCACTTTTTGACTACGTTCTCGCTGGCAAGATACAGCATCTTTTCCAATGCAGAATCGCTTGGGAATACGCTTTTCGTTTTCGTGACTTTCCGATACTGGCGGTTCAATCCTTCTATGATATTTGTCGTTTACATAATGCGTCTGATATCATTAGAAAACTGGAAAAAGGAACTTACATCTTCCCAATTATTTTCCCAGTTACTGATCGCGTACGGATATTTCTTCCCCCATTTTTCTTTCATGTTCTCCAGCTCTGTTAAAGCGGCTGTTTCGTTCGGAGCATTGTACACTTCTTTGAAATCCGAGGAAAACTTTTTCAGATCATTATAATTTACATATTTGAAAGAATTGCGTAGCATATGGATCACACATCTCTGGATCTCTGCCTGCGGATAAACTGCCTGAATCGCTTCTTTAAAACCCGGAAGACCATCCACGCAGAAGAAAAGGACATCTTTTACTCCGCGGTTCTTAAGATCATTAAGCATCCCAAGCCAGAACTTGCTGGTTTCATTTGCGCCTACTGTGATGCTGAGGATATCTTTGTATCCCTCCACTGTAACGCCAAGGACTACATACGCAGCACGGCTCAGGATTCTGCCATCCTCACGTACTTTATAATGTATACAGTCCATAAAAACAAACGGATAAACCGGGTTCAGAGGACGGGACTGCCATTCCTTAACCTGAGGAAGTATCTTGTCTGTGATCTTGCTGACCATTTCAGCTGATAGCTCAATCCCATAAAGATCCTGGAGCTGGTCGTGGATGTCACGTGTACTCATACCACGGGCATATAAAGAGATCACTTTTTCCTCAATCCCGGAAATATCTCTCTGGTATTTAGGGATGAGTTTTGGTTCAAACTCACCGTTACGGTCTCTTGGTACGTCGATTTGAAATTCACCGTATTGACTCTTTAAGTTTTTTGTAGAATGACCATTTCTTTTATTGTCTGTCTGTAGATCTCCCTTATGGTTTTTCTCGTAGCCAAGAGTTGCATCCAGTTCTGCCTCCATCAGCTCCTGCAGGATATCCTTGAAACTGTCTTTCAGAAGCGTGTATATATCTGCAACGCTATTAATGTTGTTTTCTGAGATGATCTGTCGAATTTGTTCTTTTGCAACTGCCATAAAAAATACTCCTTTTCGATAAGAATTGTCATATCTGAATTCTTACCAAAAAGGAGTTATTTTTTACCAAAAACACAAACTATTTTACACTACCTGATTTTCTTTTTATGAAAGATGGACAGCCCATTTATGCTGATTCTTTTAACGAACATCTTAAAAATAAAGTATGCAAACCATTGAATATTCCTTATCGTTCCAGTCATCAGATCAGATTTACGATTACAACTATGCTTTACGAAGCTGGCGTTCCACTCAATCAGTTATCTACCATGCTAGGACATTCTGAAACGCGCACTACGTTACATTATATTCGGCAGCAGTCTGTTGATCCAAAATCAAGCACAATTATGATTAATACTTTGGACACAGATCTTTCAGACAGCAATCCGGCTAATCCATAATAAAAAATCCCCTGCTCAAATTACGACAAACAATGAGCAGGGGAAAATAAAAGTGTAATCAAGTGTAATCAAAATATTTAATAACGAAAAATGCGAGAAACATTGAAAAATCAACATTTCTCGCATCTCATAATCATGCCGCAGACCGGAATCGAACCGGACAGCACAGCCCAGAAACGTTGAAAGAAAGGGGATTTCAGGTACTTCATCAGCGGCTGTGTTCAAGTGTGTTCAAAGAATTTCTGTTATTTTATCTATATTCTTCAACCTCTTAAGTTTTTCAGGAAATACTGCTCTATTATTCCTTATTTATTTGTACTTTATGCAATACAATCTTGATATGATAGTACCTTTATATCAAATTATAATTACTGCTCCATCGAAGAGGTACTCTCGAAAAAATATTTTCAAATTACTTCTATCCATCTAACTGTAAATACAATTTTTTCAATATTTGCAAATGCTGTCTATCTCCTGCAACGGTATCGTGATATACTCGTTATATCAATATGTACTATCGGAGGAAATGTCTATGGACAACGAAGCGAAGGTTGAAGTAGTTCACAACTATTATGATGAGAAAGTTCCTGCTTCACGCTATCGACGTACGGTCAGATACGAAGCCGCAAAACTGTCTCCAGAGGAATATGATATCTTATATGAACTTGTGACAACAAATCCTTTTTATTCCAAGAAAGTTGAACTCTTACGGCAAGTATTAAAGAATTATCAATTCAGAAAATCTTGTAGTAATTCACCATTGCCATTAGTGTTCAAGCAGGCGGTTTATTTACTGGCTTATGAATTGTGCAAAGGTGATTACTATAACATTGCTCAGAAGCAGGTACTCCGAGATATAGGATTATCTCTGAATTCTTTTACTAAATGGGGGATGACGCCGAAGAATGATTTTAATGCACAGCTCTATTTACAGTTAGCAGATTTAGAACCACCGACAATCATTCCTCTCAAGTATAAGGGAAAGAAAAACATGGCATTAATTTATCTGGTCAGTGAATTAAGCAAACAGATAAAATATAATAAATTTGTGGATGTATTTGGTGGTTCAAGCGCAGTAACTGTCGGTATTTCCAAAAAGAAAAATGCTAAATACTATATCAATGATGCTGACCCTACTCAGACAAATATTTATCTTTTGTTACGTGATTACGGGGAGGTTTTTGTAAAAACTATTTCCAAGATTTATGACATTATCAACAGACTTTCAAAAACTTCAACTATTCCAAATACTAATTTAGATTTATTTCCGGAAATAACAGTTTCTGAAATCATTGATCGTGGAAATAACTTTGTGATATCTGCTCGTGAGACGCAAAGAAAAAAACGCCATAATACCTGTGTTGAGTATGAGGAACATCTGAAAAAAGAACATCCAGATATGCTTTTATTAGACGAAGAAGAAAGGTATAAACGACCATCTACATATACAAAATATAATCGTAAAGTGCATAATTACTTAGGAAAGATAGAGAAGCTAAGAGATAGAATAAATGCGTTAACCGATGATTTAAACTATTCGGAAATACTATATGCCAGAGGTTTGTTTAAATATTTTGATGATGTCCAAACATATCCAGACTGCTTTTCAGAACAACAGCGTGCTTTTGCATCTATATTTCAGCAGAGTTTTCCTGAAAGATCTAGGGCAGATTTGTCTAATGTTATAACATCGAAAACATTAGACAAGGTTTGTAATAATCTAAATATATGGAATCATGTTATTAATGAATTTGAACATTATAAAATAAAAGTTTTCAATGAATTGGATGTAGAAGTTGTAGTTCGAAAAGAAATTAATTGTAGAGATACATTATTGTACTTAGACTCGCCATATATTGCTACTGAAGGATATAAACCTGTTTACGGAAAAGATGAATTCAAAGCGTTGCATGATAAATTAGCAGGCTTTGCAGGATATTGGATTTTTAGTTGTAGAGTGGGTGTAAACTATAAAACCGACTCTTATGAAATTCCCAAGAACGATACTACGTTTATGGAGAAATATGAAAATATTGAATTCCTGCTCAATCTGTATTCCGACATAACACAGTACGTTGCATTTATCAGAGATAAGGATAAATCAGATGAATACTATCTTACACATGATGGCATAAAAGAAGTTATGTTTTTGAATTTTCCAGCTTATGCACCTGATATAAATATCCTGCGTAAGTTAATCGCAGAGAAAACCCAAAATGAAAGTACAAGCATAGATGGAGCAAATAAAAAGTCTGTTTATAGTATAATGAGTTATGAAGAATTTTATCCCTTGGCTATAAAAGGTTTAGACCCTGCAAATTGGCAAGATACAGATACACACACCGCATAAGATTACCATGCGGTGTGTTTTATTTTTATAACAAGTACACAATCAATATGAGTGGGGTATCAGATGTACACAAATTCATATAGTTATCTTTGTAAGACTTACATGTTGAACCACTTCCTCCTAAGAGGTATAGTACACACACCAAAAGAGGAGGACACAGTCATGAATGAACTTATGAAACAGTATACTTTCGGAGTAGAAATTGAATTTACGGGTATGAGCCGTAAAAGGGCGGCTACTGTAGCATCGAAATATTTCCAGAATGAGGCAGAGTACATCGGTGGTACTTATGATGCTTACTCAGTAGCAGATCAGCAGGGAAGGACATGGAAGTTCATGTATGATTCCAGTATTCATGCCCAGCGTAAGAATGGGAACTGGATATCAGACAGAACTTATAAAGTAGAGATGGTTACGCCGATCCTGCACTATCCTGATATTGAATTGTTACAGGAACTAGTCAGACAGTTAAGAAAAGCAGGCGGTCTGGTAAATGACAGTACAGGGTTACATATCCATGTTGGCGGAGAAAGCTTCACACCACAGCATCTGCGTAGCCTGATTAATATCTTTACTGCTAAAGAAGATCTTCTGGTACAGGCTCTTAAGATTGAGCCAGCACGCCAGAACTACTGCCAGAAAGTAAACAGGCAGATGGTGGAAGTCATGAATAAGAGAAAGCCCAGTACATTGGAAGAATTCGCCCGTATCTGGTACAAGGAACAGAATGCAGAAGGTACAAGAAATCAGCATTACAGTTCATCCAGATACCATATGCTGAATTTGCACAGCCAGTTCTATCGTGGCACCATCGAATACCGTTTATTCAATTCCACATTACATGCAGGAAAGGTTAAGGCTTACATCCAGATGGTACTTGCTATTACTGCTCAGGCTCAGACAGTAAAATATGCCAGCCCGATTAAGAGAAGTACCGATAATCCTAAATATGCATTCCGATGTTGGATGCTCCGCATGGACTTGATCGGTGATGAGTTCAAGACCTGCAGAAAGCATATGCTTGCATTACTTGATGGTGACAGTGCATGGCGAAACGGAGCGCCGAAATAAAGTACAGGCAGTGGGGAGAAAACTCTCCCCACTATACGAAAGGAGATACTTATGAATTATTATATAGCTTATGGAAGTAATTTGTATTCAGAACAATTTTACCATCGATGCCCTGATGCAGAACTTGTATCCAGTGGGGTATTGAGAGATTATATTCTGGCATTCTGCGGCAGTAATGGAAATGCGTTCCTTACAGTAAAGAAACAGTCAGGATGTGCTGTCCCTGTTGCAATATACCGTATTAGTCCAAGAGATGAGCGTTCTCTAGACAGATATGAAGGATATCCTAACTTCTATATTAAAACACAGGCAGTAGTGGAAATAGATACAGGTAAAAAGCTAAAAGGAATGATGTATGTTATGAAAGAACAGCCGTATGCTTATCCATCTGAGTCGTATTTTCATACCTGCTCAATGGGGTATCAGGAATTAGGATTTCCAGTAGATGTTCTAGAAAAGGCAATATCCTATCTGGAAACCAGTTCTGCAGTTGGGCATAACCTGCAGTTTTACCGTAAACGAATGGGGTATTCACAGTCTAAGTTAGAGGAACTCTGCGGCTTCAGCAAGGGTAAGATATGCAAGCTCGAGACAGGCGAGCGTGACCTTAGAAAAGTATCTGCGGATGTTTACACTGCATTGAAGCGTTACCTTCGATTTGAGGACTCCTGTATTTTTCTGGAAAAACCCAGAAATTAACTGCCCGGTTCCAGTGGTGTCATAACCCTGACACCACTCCCATTCAGCAGGTACAGATTCCATTTTCCATAAATAAAAGCATTCATCTGCAAGCACAGCAGTAACTGCCCTACCGTCTGCAAATATATAGGAAAGAATACTTTCCCGTTCTCCTGCTTTTGGTAAAAAATGAGAGATATCTTCGCAGAAGGGAAGTTGTGCAGTGCTGTCTGGCAGATGGATGCTTTTTTCTCATTTCAGGAATAAGGCACAGGTTCCAACCTGCCTACTGTCCTGCAGGAAGAGGCATAGCTGCTATCTGTAAAATGCATGATTTGTCTGTTTTAAGATATTATTTTTCTTTGTCAGTATAAAGATTTCCGTATATATGAGTGGGGTACTGATATTATTATTTTGCTGTTCGATATGCTTTTCTTCTATCCTTATCCATTCTTATGGATTACACTTAGAAAGCAACCCTGTTTAGATTTCATATAAGATTACAGGATGAATAGATAACAGTTATTGCTACATACATAGTTCTTACAACAGTTATTATAAAGACAGTAAATACAACAACAGTCCTATATAAGACATTAGTAATGAATCCTAATACAGAATAGGATTCTTACATGAACAGTCAGTTGCAGAATAATGGATATCAGTAGATAAGAGAACAGCAAAATTAACAGCAAGATTAAAAGTTTACAGATAGAGAGTCAGTAATAAAGGTCAGGGTCAGTCAGGGAGCAAGATTAATATTAGTGAGTTTTATTTTTGAGTGGTGATTTCAGCCATACATAGTATTAAGAAATAGCTGTATTGTTAAGGCAGTGCAGAGATAGTGGTCAGGATATATTTCCAGATAAGTTGTACTGGTTCTGCCTATACTCAAAGTATGTAGGGTAGATAAGATTTCCATAGAGAGAGGAAAGCAGTCATGGTTACAGAGGGAGACAGAAAGCAAAGGGTAAGGGAGCAGTCTCAGTAGGGGTAGATGATTCTGCATTTCGAGTATATCCAGTTATGTAGATACTCTCCCGATATGAGAAAACAGATACAGTCAGTAGGTACAGCAAAGGCAGAGAACAGATCAGCTAAGAAAGAAATCCCCAGCAATGCCATACAGAAATCCAGTAGGTATATTCTCCCAAGTATAAAGGTTCCACTGGTAACAGGTGTGATATAAGGCAGCTGATAAGCACAGATTCCCAGAGAGTACAGGCAAAGTCTGAGAAGTACGAATGGGGTATTCAATAGCCAGTCTGATAATAGAGGGTACTGACCAGATAGGTCTGATATCTAATCTCCTGCTTCTACTTACAGGATAGACAACAGGTAAGAAACACAGGTATGGTTCCAAGTAGATACTGATAGAGCCATATATGAGTAGGGTATTCCAAGGATATGTAGAGAACAGGGGTACTGACCAGATAGGTCTGATATCTAATCTTCTGTTTATACTTACAGGATAGAGAGCAGGTAAGAAACACAGAAAACAGTTCGAGTATATCCAGTTATGGTCATGGACGAGTAGGGTATTTCCAGATTATGCAGGGAACAGGGATACTGACCAGATAGGTCTGATATTTAATCTTCTGCTTCTACTTGCAGGATAGATAGCAGGTAAGAAACACAGGTATAATTCCAGATAGATACAGGCAGAGCCGTATATGAGTAGGGTATTCCAATAGCATCCAAGTATCAGGGGTACTGACCAGATAGGTCTTAATATCCTGATTCTGCCTATACTTACAAGAGATGTAGTAGATAAGAAACACAGAAATCATTTCGAGTATATCCAGTTATGGTCATGGATGAGTAGGGTATTCTAAGGCTATGCAAAGAATAGGGGTAGTTGACCAGATAGGTCTACTCTCCCATTTCCATCATGCACTTACAGAATAAAGAGTATCCAAGAAACACAGTTATGAATGATAAGACAGGCATTCAGGAGTAAGTAGTAAGAATAAACACAGTCTATATAGGGAGCATACAGTTCCAGAACAGAGAGAAAAATGCCGTATTTCTGCGGTATCCAGATATGAGTAGACACAGTTATTAAATATTAACCAGTATACTGAGTAGGGTATTGATAGACAATACATTGCAGTGTTACATATCAAGAATACGATAGTTTCTGGTAACAGCTCGCAGTAGTCCGGCATTATTCCCTGTTATAAGTACAGATTTCAACATTCAACAATACATAACAAGGTGCAAGTAAACACAGTGATATTTTTATCGGGTATCAGTAGATACAGACATCCTTTACTTGATAAGTGGGGTATTATTCTACAGTATTACATCCAACACAGTTATGTGTTACATTGTCAGAATACTTTTTCAGATATTAGTTGTAGTTTAGTAGTAACTATGGTATGCTACAAGAAACGATATGGTAATTTCTATAGAGTGTATTTTCCCATTTACCTGCCTGAGTATTCAGCCCCCACCATAGGGTGTGGGTACTTCATTCTCAGACAGGCAAATGGGGTATTGTATAGTAGTTACAACAGCTCAACATATCAAATCAAAAGAGGGAGGACAATCATATGTTGAAAAAATCTTTAAAGAAACTCATCGCAACAGCCCTTGCAGTTGCAACAGTAGCCACCACAATGGTAGCCCCAGTCAGTGCATCCACTCTGACACCTAAAAAATCTCACAGTAAGGCACAAATTACTGAATTTGTTGATTACTACAACGAAATTACGGACACATACACATTTCGTCCAGACGGGTACATTCCAACCACAGTGTGTTATGACCATGATACAAATGCATATCGGTCATGGCAGATGACAAAGTTACTTCAGAACACCCCAGGCATCACACCTGAACAGAAGGAGGACATGAAGGTAGCAGCCAGTAAGTGGAAAAAATCCTATATGTCAGGACGTATGCTTTATGTATACCAGTATAAATGGTCACATAAAATGTATGATTATATTGATAATGGTAGAACAGCAAAAAGTTGGGCATCTAAGTACAAAGCTAGGGTTAAAAAAACATACACTGAAGCAGATGCTTATCTTGCTAAGAATGCCAAATACAATCAGAAACTTGCAGGTGAACTGAGGAAGTTCAACAAACAGCGTCGTGACATTTATAACAAAGCCATTGACAACTGGTTCTTTAAAATGACAAAATCCCAGAAAGCTAAGTATAAAGGTTCCATCTGCGGAGGCGGTGGTGCGAAGCCTAAGCCATTATTCTCAGTTTATATTGATTGTATGTTCGATAGGTCAAAAATGTCAGCAGACCCAGAACGTAGCACTCCATATGGTGCAAGTCGTACAAAACACATTGCAGTTGATGATTATGCCGACACTAAGTTATATCGTGCTGAGACATTAGGAATTGAAGGTTATGACTTAAATCCAAACGGAGCGAGCAACGTATGGGGTAGACACATGCAGTGGTGGAAGTGGTAACCCACACCTTTATAAGGACAGGCGCAAGCCTGTCCTTTCTTTTTGCGTTCACAGGTCATACAAGTTCTCTTAGTTACCACATAACCCCAGCCCACTCTTCTTTGAACATTCCAAATGTACAGGTAGAAGTAAACACCCTACCTATGATTCAATTCATCCAAGGGTACTTCGCACTAAAATAGTAGTAAAGTTAAAAAGGAAAGGAGTTGTCAAGAAATGAAGGCAAGGTCATTAAGGGCACTATTACTGGCTTCCAGTTTAATATTAAGTGTGGGTACGACAGCCATGCCAATTATGGCGGTGGACATAGCACCAGACACATCGGATTCTGGAATCAGTATAGATGCAGATGATGGGGGTAATGATCTATTCATTGCAGGTAGCAATACTATTAAACCTGTTGGTTGAATGGGGTATTGATGATAGATATAATATATAATTCAAGTCATATTTCAGGGTAGAGATGCCCTGTATTTTTTTGCTGTAGATACAGTTTCATATCTTAGTCTACAACATGAGTGGGGTACTGTATCAGGTATCTACAGTTCAGTTCTTTCCCTTTATCAAGGGTACTTTCTCATCTATCCAGTAGTTGCCCTGCAACTGCCCTACCATATATTGTTTTTTGGTAGATATCTTTCAGCATTCCAGTATTTCTGCCAGTATCCTATCTCTCTCCTGCTTTTATTTTCCATGATGATGAGATTCTGTTTCGGGTACATCAGTCGATACTAAATTAAATAACAAGTAGCTTAGAAAAGGTTTTTGAATTTCAGGAAAAGCTTGGTTTCTCTAGGTGTTATCCAGAAAAGGGTATGTGAGTTCTGAAAAGATGACGAATAGAGACACAGGATTCTTGGACATTCCATTGACGATTAAAGATGACGAAGACACAGTTTGGAAAGGAGAAAATGATGGTACTTACTCTGGTTAAGCAGTTGGAAATTGCATGGACTGCACTGTCTGGCAGTGATGATCCAGATGACGAGATCCGTATAGCGGCACTGGATGAGTTGATAGCAGTACTCTTTTCGGAAGTGTGGGATGGAAAAAAGGGAGTCGCCTTTGCTGAGACGTATTTCGACATCCCAGATAAGGAAATAAGTCATAAGCTGGGTATTTCTCTTTCCACCGTCAGAAGCAACCGTCAGTTGGCATCCAGAAAGCTCTCTAAGCTGGTTGGTAGCGATATTGTAGAAGTAATATGTAATGCCCCTGCCAGGCAGGTAAGGGACAGACTTGTATTTCTGCAAATGTTAAGATCACCACCCTCATGGGTAGTGGTTCCCAACTCTGTATGGGAGATGAATGGGGTATTGCAGGATGAAAATGCATCTCTCAGAAAGTCTTTTCCATTAAAAGATTGTAAAGCTGAGATTGCCTTTTTACGGCAGTACACGCTCTCCCATATTGAGAAATCACTGGAAGGTTTAAGTAAAGAAAAATTATCGTTCCTACTGCATCTCATGGGTTCAGAAGATGTAACAAGGGACAGGGTACTTTTATTTTACTTATTGCATCAAAGGAAAGGAGGTGAAAATTATGGCAAACAAGAAAAAGACATATCTGTTGTACAGCCTGAAACCTGATCTTCAGTATTCAGAAGGACGGTCATATGATGTAAAGATTTGTGTAGATGAAATAGCAACCCTGCCACCTATGCTACGCACAGGGGATAAGGTTATTGCTTATGACATCTTTACAGATTTTCCATCCATTGACTTCATGCTGTCATTCTTTGATTTCGCTATGAAGAATGGGATAGCTTTCGAGTCTGTTACTCAGAGTTATCTGAACTTTTCAGCATCACGTCCGTTGCCGTACAAGATAACAAACTATCTGATGGAGATGAAAAAGTTCAGAAATCAGATTTGGAGTTTTCGTTCTCTGTTTGGGGTACACGACAACAATCCAGATCAGTGCAAGAGTTTTTTCCGTCATTGTGACTGGATAGTAGGAAGAGCAATTTCCATTACCCTGTCAACAGATGGCATTCTCAAGAGATAATTTTTCATATAGTAGAGACCTCCTTTTTGGTTTATAAAGAAATCTGAATAGCAGTTCTGTCTGGTAGTATTGCCGACAGAGCTGCTATTTGCCTATACAGGATGTTTTTATATGTTTAGTGCTAAGTTGTGCGAATGGGGTATTGGATTGCTTACATTGGCAAATACGGGGTACACGTTCGAGGTCGCTTTTTCCGCAATATGCGACCAATGGGGTATTCATGGGCATTCCCAGTGTTCCCAGTATAAACTGCGACCTTTAGATGGTACGAAATGCGACAGGAGGGATTTTATATGTCAAAGAAAACCAGAGCGTTAAATAAAGAAGAGTACAGATTAATTATCGACTGTATCAAAAAAGGTTTTGATATGCCTGAGGGTACTGCAGTCAAAGCAAATCCCAGAATCGCTATGGCACTACAATGCGAAGCGTTACTGGGACTTCGTATCAGTGATATTCTCCGCTTGAGGTTAGATCAGTTTATAGCAGACGGCAGTAATTATTTCGTAGAGGTTAAGGAACAGAAAACAGGTAAGACTAAGAAGTGTTTTGTTCCGTTGGAGTTGTACTGTACCATCCGTCAATATGCAGATGAGTGGGGTATTGGACTGCATCAACCGTTGTTTGATATTACCCCCAGAAGCGTACAGCGGCATCTGGGTAAGGTGTGTTCTTATTTAGGTCTTACCCAAGTTTCTACCCACAGTTTCCGAAAATACTACGCTACTGATATTTACAAGAGGTCAGGAAGTAATATTGATCTTGTGAGACAACTGTTAAACCATTCAGATTGTAAAACAACACAGCGATATATTCGGGTAGATCCGCAGGAACTGTCCAAGGCTGTTGCTGAACACTGTAGAGATGCTTTAAAAAATGATAGCTAGTTTTCCTGCACCGTAGTTATATCAAAAACATTATCCCTTATATCAAAAAGAATAGCATTCCTCTACAGTGCTATTCTTTTTTTGCTTAGTATAGTTTTTTTCTGATCCTACTGCCTGTTTGTAATCGTAGTTTGTTTAAAACATTCTACTTAATACCTTAGATGCTCTATCTCTTATGTCTTTCAAAAGAGACAAAATAATTATGAAATGCGAGGTAGAGCATTATGAGAAATATTTTGTCACAGTCGTTAATTAATGAATTAGATGAGTTAGATCAGTTGACTTCATCTGTACTTCATGGTAACTTGCACTACGATGAAGTACTTGAACAGTTAAACATGACAAAACGAGAAAAAATTTTAAAGCAACATCCATATGCAATTTATTCAACTGATAACGGTACAGCATGGCGTACTTATTTACCTGCTACTGAGGAACATGGTTATCGCAAGCCAGTCAGAAGAAAGAACAAAGAAGATGTAGAAAGTGCTGTAGTGAAGTTCTACACAGAACTTTGGAAGTCCCAGCGTGATGAAGTATTAACCTTTGAAAAAGGGTATGAGACATGGCTCAGGTATAAAAATGATAGCACCAGTACTAAAGCAAAAACCATTCAGGAATACATTAACGACTGGAAAAGATTCTTTGCTGATTCTAAGTTATCAAAAATGCCAATCAGATCCATTACGCCTGTCGACATTGATGACTTCTATCTAGCAGTCACAAAAGATTTACAGTATACCAAAAAGGCTGTATCTAATGCACGAGGTATATTAAATGGTATCATGAACTATTACGTTAAAAGGGGTATTATTCCTCAGAATCCTGCCAGAGATATTTCTCTCAGAGATTACAAATTTAAGCCTAGGAATAACCAAAATACGAATGTATATCCCGAAGAGGATGTCCAAAAGCTATTAAGATACTTAAAGTATTCTGTAGAGGATGATGCTTATACCCTTGCCATTCAATTATCTTTTTATTTGTACATACGAATTGGGGAAACAAAGGCTCTTAAATGGTCAGATGTAGATTGGAAGGAACAGACAATATCCTTGAATAGACAGATTACTGCTCACCGCCCTCTCAACAGTGATTTAAGCCTTGGAAGTCATACGGAAGTAGAATATGAGCAGATGAAAGGAAATTGTTCTTCTGGGTACAGAACAGAACCATTACTTCCAGAAGCTATCAGAATCTTAAAGAAAGCACAGGAGATTAATCCTGACGGTACATATATCTTTGAGGGAAAGAATGGACGCTGTCTTACCACTGATACATTTAACAGACGTTTGAGAAAGTATTGTGACGAGATAGGCATACAATATTATTCAAGCCACAAGATACGTGCATATAATGCTTCTATAAGCTATGATGGAACAAATTTAGCAGAAATACAACGCCTGATGGGACATAGTTCTTCAGCTACAACTTTTGGATACATCCGTAATGTTCATCATGATAAAATAAAAATTAGCCCTAGGCTAGGACTACAGGGGGATGAAAAATTAAAATAGCTATTTTAGTAGCTCAGATTGTAAAAATTGTGTTCAAGTGTGTTCAAAACCTATAAGCAAAAAAATAAGAGAAACGTTGATTTTACAGCGTTTCTCTCACTTATAATCATGCCGCAGACCGGAATCGAACCGGTACGGGTATCACTACCCACGGGATTTTAAGTCCCGGGCGTCTGCCAGTTCCGCCACTGCAATGGACTCAAGCCTATAACCCCAGATATATTCAGTATTTCACGATTCATAAATTATATACTCGTGGGATTATTTCCTATATAATACGTAGGATTCTACATTTCTACTGTCCTTATTATACTACAAATATTTTTTTCCTATTTCTTTTTTTGTTGAGATGAACAGTCATTTGCGATTAGTACGCCGGAGTTGCTGCAAGCAACGACAAGTATAATCGTAAATGGTGTTCATCTAAACCCATGCAGAGCTTTAATTTCAATGAGCGTCGTTATGCCTGAATGAAATGAGGGCATAATGTACCGAATTGAACATTAAAGCGGCGCTGATCTTCGCCTACATCCTTTTCTTTTCACTTCATACAAATTTCTCAAAATTTCAAAAGTCATTATTACAGATAAACAGATAAAAATTGTCGTTTTATACCTCTTATAATATAGATTATTTTAATTTATAAAGTAATTAAACCGACAAATTTCAGATACTAAATTTTTATCAAAGCATCTATAACTTTCATACGGTTTTGTAAATTAACTGATTCCGCAAACAAATAACCATTTCTATATGCCTTAGTCATATGAGGTTTTGGAGTCCCTATTTTCAATTTCATATGCGATAGTTCCTCTTGAATACTCTGCTGCCATTTTTCATAGTTTTTCTCATATCTTTTCTCTGTCGTCAAAGACAAATGTTCATAAATTCTATGGTTCAATGTTTTCTGATATTCTTCATATTCTTTTTTTGTTATTGAGCGATAAGAACTAGGAACATTGTCTCGGTTGGGTACGACTGTAATAGCTTCGTACAATGTCCTTAACCTTTCCTGACATAGTATTGTTGTAAATAATTTTTCTCTCCCTTTAATGGTTTTTAAATCTAATTTATATTTGTCCACCACATCTCTTTTTAATTCTAAATATTCTTCTACACTATATTGCTTAATGGTAAGATCAGTACTATCTTCATTAAACGGTTGACTAAACAAATATTCCTCAAAAGACATAAAATATTTTTCTTCAAGTTCTTTAATAGCAGAATATCCTTTTTCTTTCCATAGTTCTATTATCTCTTGACCTGTAAGAGGAAGCGCTGCATCACTCTCTTCATCATACTTCATTTCCAATTCTTCAATCTCTTCTTTATTAAATCTGGAAATGCCTATATATTCCCTTGATACTGATGCCAAATTATTTTTCTCAAGATAGTTGAGTGCACTCTGCAAGTAAGACTTTACAGCTGCGCCAGCACTATAGTAATAGAAATCGTTAAGAGTTGGTTTCAGCGTATCACAAGACCTTAATTCTGGAATATCTTTACGGGCTCCATAATTATCATTAGCCAGTCCAACAATCTTTATCCATTTAGTTCCTGCATTTGTTTTCTCCGCAACGCCTGAACATATAGCACGCAATATATTATCTGCAATATCTTTTGTAAAAAGAGAATGATTCCCCTGGGCTCTTCCGTCAACTTTCTCTTTTGGTATATCAAAAATTTCCTCAATAATAAACTTGTGTCCCTGTTTCCTGTATGAAAAATAGAGCTGCCAGTTTCCAAGCTGAATTTGTTTGGCTTCACCTGTTTTCTGTTTTTCATCCAGCAGAGAACAATTCTCCTTATAATTTTTGATCTCCATCCCCGGATGTAACACTGATTTTACTGTTTCGCTATCTATAATTCTCATACCTCCTTATGTTTATTCGAGTATATCTGCTTAGAATCCTTTAATCTTTTTCGGCAGAGTATTTTATCCCTAACTGGTGCAGAATCCATTCCTGCTCCATATACTCAAATAAGCCAATTATTTTACATGTAACTTTATCCTCTTGTCATCCTTTCCAAAAATTGAAATATACACCTTATTTTTCTTTCTGAATATTTTCCGTCTTTCTTACTTGACTTAAAACTTAGCTCCACACTGTCCACACTGATAAGTCTTACCAAGATCACCTGCTCCAAAAAGACCAAACAGACCTATCTTCATTGCTTTTCTTGTTCCAGTGATTTTCTTAAGATTTGTGCTGCCGCAGATTGGACACTTAGGCCCAGTAGAGAATTTCTGAGCATTCTGTTTGGCATACCATCTATCTGTTATCCTGTTTTGCTCTTCTATTCCTTCAGGAGATTCACTATATTTTCTTTTTTTAACGGCAGAGTAATCTACTTCATTGTCTAATTTGTTATAGAAATATTTCTCTCGGAGCATTTCATCAGATTCTAAGGAACTAGGACAATGACCGTCATGAGTTTTTTCATATTCTTTTGATAACTCCATGTATGCTGTAGACCAATCAATGCCAGTGCCTATATAGGTTCCGATTTCACAGGTATAACATCTATCCCCTATTTTATAAGAAGAAGATGTACTGGTATTTCCACATTTATTGCAAAATAATAATTCTTTCATATTGTTCCGCTCCTTTCTGTTACATCACCATGTATATCCACAAGAGTTACACTTAAAGCTCTTGTTAATCTTTTTACTGAACAATCCCAACATCCCTACTGATACCATACGTTCTCCTGTAGAGATTTTACGGATATTGGTGGAGCCACAGGTTGGACATTTAGGCCCAGTAGAGAATTTCTGAGCATTCTGTTTGGCATACCATCTGTCTGTTATCTTGTTTCGTTGTTCTACTCCTTCAGGGGATTCCCAGTATTTTCTTTCTGCAGTGGCTGCTTTGGTAACATCAGAGTCTAGCTTGCCATAGAAATATTTCTCTCGGAGCATTTCATCAGATTCTTCTATGCTAGGATAATCGCCATTATGGTTTTTTTTATACTCTTCTATTACTTCTGCATAGGACTTAGGGTCGTCTATACCTGTACCTATAAATTTTCCAACATTACATGACCAACATCTATCCCCGATTTCATTATTATCGGAACTACTTACATTACCGCATTTATTGCAAAACAAAAGTTCTCGCATAATTTTCACTCTCCTACTACTATACAAATTATACCTTGTATTTTCATTCTCCTCTACTGCTATATCAACGTAACAGTATCATTACAAATCATATTATCAGCAATAATTTTATATATCTGCATATTTTATTCCTTTCATAATATTTTAGGCCATTTTAGCCTAAATAGCAATAGGCTCTATCGGCCTAATCTATAATACCTGTAAGATTATGAAAGGTATTGTTGCTATGGAATACAGTCGGATTCGCAAACTCAGAGAAGATAAAGACCTTACACAAGAATACATGGCTCAACTACTCCATGTAAATCAGCGAACATATTCCAGATACGAAACAGGCGAACACGCTATCCCTCTTGAGCAACTATGCCGAATTGCTGATTTCCATAATGTCAGTGTCGATTATCTACTTGATCGAACAGATACTAGGAAGCCTTATCCTAGAAAATGATTTCGTGGATGGGCTTTTTTCTTCCTTCGCAAAGTTCCATAACTTAAAAGTATTGACACTTGTTGCAACGCAACGTAAAATAGCAGTATACAGAGGTGTCAAAACTTAGTGTCACTAGCAAAAGGGGAAAATGAACATGATTTACGGATATTGTAGAGTATCAACCAAGGGGCAGGCCAAGGACGGAAATTCTCTTGATGCTCAGGAACAGGAAATTCTTTCAAAGTACAGTGATG
>ERZ507086.309-NODE-309-length-29251-cov-6.458898_pt1 | contig 29251 bp, 26 predicted proteins | sample MGYA00512292_ERZ507086 | MGnify/ENA metagenome assembly ERZ507086
GGAGGAGGTGAAGTATATCAATGCCGATTGCAATTGAAATGTTTCTGGCGGGTGTTGCCTGCGGCGTAGAACTGCTGGCACTGGTCAAGAAGAGTAAGTAAAAATTCTGTTCGTGGGAGGCTTGGCGTGATGCTGAGCCTCTTTTTTTAGAGGGAGGAAGAAATGCTAGAAGAAACCACAATCATCAAGAGCAAAGCGATCTTTTCAGATGACAAAGAGCATCGTTTGCTTTTGCGGAAAGAATGGGACAGCGAGAAACCAACCGCAATGGTCATCATGATCAATCCCAATACAGCGGATACCGTCAACTTTGATATGACCACGATGCTGGTTCTGAATAACGTCAGTAAGTTGGGTTTTGGCAGCGTCAACATTGTAAACCTGTACAGCAGAATCATGGAAAAACTCAATCTCCGTTTCAACGGCGATGATGAATTGATCGACAATGAAGCAGATGACGTGATTGAACAGTACGCAGCAATGAGTGATGCCATTATCATTGCGTGGGGTACGATCGGGAAAAATACTTTGCGAGTGCGGGAACGGCAGAAATACCTGCTGGAATTGATAAAGCAGCATGCCGGCAAGATGTACCAGATCGGAAGAAATGCCTGCCACCCGCTCACGCCGGCAGTCAGAAGAGAATGGACGTTAGAACCTTATGAAATGGAGGAGGCAGAATGATAAAAATAACAAATCTCAAAGAAATTGATCAGATTCAGCCTTTGATGCTCAAAGCATATATTGCAAAGAAAATGACCGCAATGATGCAGGAGTATCAAGTGGATAATCTGGATGACATCGGCTGCTTTATCGTGCTGGAACCGGAAGAATTTACAGACTTTCCAATCGGTGAGATGGAGTTTGTAGAAATGCTTTTCCTGGAAGAAAGCATGTTTTTGCATGGTGTCAGAATCATTGATGAAAGCTATGGAGAGGACATCTATCTGCCTGTTGAGGTGGTAAGATGCTGAGTATACCAAAGGTTGCACAATACGCCCGGTTTTCCAGTGACAATCAACGAAGCGAATCCATTGATGCACAGATTAGAGCCATGAATCAGTTCTGTAAGCAAAATCACTGGCAAGTCGTTTCCACCTATACAGACGAGGCAAGATCAGCGACAACAGACAACCGACCGCAGTTTCAGCAGATGATCGCAGACAGCGGCAAGGGATTGTTTGACATTGTGCTGGTGCATAAGTTGGACCGTTTTTCAAGAGATCGTTACGACAGTGCTATCTACAAGAAGAAGCTAAAGAAGAACCATGTCAAGCTTTGCAGTGTGCTGGAACGCATGGACGATTCCCCGGAGAGCATTATGATGGAAGCAGTTCTGGAGGGCATGTCCGAGTACTACAGCAAGAATCTGGCACGGGAAGTCATGAAAGGTATGAATGAAACAGCCCTGCAATGCAAACATACTGGCGGCTGTCCTCCGCTGGGATACGATCTGGATGAAAACCGGCATCTGATTATCAATGAACAGGAAGCACAGGCAGTACGAATCATCTTTCAGATGTTTGCAGACGGCTACGGTTACAGTGAGATCATCGACCGGCTGAATGCCCATGGATACAAGACAAAACGTGGCAAAATGTTCGGGAAGAACAGCCTTTATGAGATGCTCAGCAATGAGAAATACACCGGCGTTTTTGTGTTCAATAAGGCAGCTGCAAGAGCAGACGGGAAACGAAATAACCACGCTCAAAAGGACAGCTACATCCGCATTGAAGGCGGTTGCCCTGCAATCATCGGGAAAAAGTTGTTTGCACAGGTGCAGCGAATTAAGGCGAAGAACAAGCGAAACGCCGGACGCTATCACAGCAAAGAGTTTTACCTGCTGACTGGAAAACTGGTCTGCGATGTCTGCGGCAAGCGGATGATCGGCAATCTGCGATTTTCGGGAAGAAGTAAGACACGGCTTGCCACCTACAGATGCAATACCCACCGTACAGCTTGCAACAACAAGGAACTGAATAAGGACTACCTGGATGCCTACATTGCTGTGCTGATCGGCGAGAGATTGAAGCCGAAAAATCTAAAGCGAGCAGTTGCTAAAGTAAATCAACAGGTGCAGAAGTTCAACAACAGCTACGAAAAATATCATACAGATGTTTTGCAGCAGTACGCTGAAATACAAGATAGCCTCGCCAACATCACAAGAGCAATCGAAAAGGGCATCTTTACAGATGACTTGCTCCAGCGAGCAGAGCAGCTGGAGAACGAGAAAGCGAAACTGGAAACCAGACTGCATGATCTAAAGCTGCTGGAGCCACTTCAATATGAAGATGTGGCGTACCTGTACACGCAATGGCGGGAATTGAAACGAAATACCGAAGAATTTCGCACATTCATTCAGCAGTTTGTGAAAGCGATTCATGTGAGACCCTATGATTTTGACATTGTGCTGGATATGGGGTTTGGCGTAGTGGAGTTGGGAGAAACCATTCCCATGCGGCGTGGTGAACTGTACGAGATGTTTGATTCCAAAGTAAAGGAGCAGAAAAGATGTTTGAAAAATCAAAAGGCAGATACTTGACACGAGGCGTGGATGCAGAAATCCCGATCGAGCTTCAGGTGCTGATGTGGCAGGCTGTTGATCAGATGCCCGAACCGAAAGACTACCTGCAGGTGTTTTGGCTTAGCAAAGAGAGCGGTTTGCAAATTATACATCACACCTCGGAGCAGCCGCAGTTTGAGATGACGTACATTGCGGAGGCAGAAAAGCCGGTCACAGCAAAAGTGTATATCATCGATGATGGGGAGCACTGCACCATGCTGTTGGCGGAAGAGTACTGATCATAAAACAAGTCCAAACGAACATAAAAATCCCAGTCACAATTTCATTTTGTGGCTGGGATTTTTTTTTGCTATGAAGAACTGATGGCTTCTTTACTTTTTGTATTATCCGTGAATAAACTATGGAAACTCCTTGAGAAGTTCCGGATCGAACAGTTCCTTATACGCATTTCAATCAATGCAGAAATAAGGAGGTTCCTATCATGGAAAAAAAGCAGGCAATTGAAGAAAGACTCGCCATATTACACAACGAGGTTTATTGTCAAATGACAAATGCAGAAAAGAACGAGTTTGATCCGGAGGTTGAACTGCCAGTACTTAAGAAAATGTTTATCGATCTCAAAAAAAACTACAATTTATCAAATCGAGAAGACACTTTTGAGAACAGGAGGCGAAGAGAAAAGCGCTGCAGCGTGTTAATGAAAAAATTGGAAGATGGCGATTTTAAGGAGGCAAAAAAGGAAATCAAATCTCGTTACTTTAGATCGATCAATGCAATATCTGTGGACATAACGGATCTATCAGATGATCTTCAGTGCAGATGCTGTGAAAAGACGGTAAGAGCAAAACTGCGTCTTTGTTTCGACTTGGTGAAATACAAAAGTGTTAAGGGGATTCCTTTTGCAATGAAGAATGATGTGATTGTCCTTATAAATCAGTGGCTTGATCATGCAAAGACACTTAAAAAATGTGCTAAGTCAACAGAAAATATCTTCGATCATTTGAAAACGGACGAAGTTTTACTGGTGTACCGTACCTATCTGTTTGTGAAAAAGATCATTCTGGTTGAATGCACAGATAAGGCAGATTACGATGCAAAAGTTGCTGAACTCCATAAGGACAAAAATCTGTGTGCTGTTTATGCTGCTGCACGGGTATTAAGCCACTTTGATAAATCAGCGTTAGGAGACATACCATTCGTTCGGTAAGAAATTCGCAAAAACTTGCATTAGACAATGGCAGCGTAGAATGCGATAATTGTTATAGCAGAAAAGGGGTGATGTACATGTAAAAAGCAGTATTTCATATTTCAAAAACTATTCACAAAAAAACATTTTATAAAGGAGATTATTTATATGGCAAGATATGTTAACGGGTTAACCGGAAAGAAGTATGCAAAAATCACCAATGATAACGAACGCTACATCGATATGGGTGAATTCAGTGAGGTGGTCGCTGATGCTAGGCAAACTGGGTGCATTTCTATCATATGTACCCAAGGATGCAAAAGACTGAAGTTAAATAAGGAACTTTGCACAGCACTGGAGGAGCCCTCCTGTGTGAAGGTCCTCCTCGGTAAAGACAAGATTGCAATCGTCCATGTGGAAGAAGGTACCCCCAACGCATTCGCTGTTGGGAAAGGCGGTGTGCTCTATAACACCGACTTGGTAAATCGCATCGTAGTTTTAGCCAAAGACATTGATTTTCCAGAAAATGCCTCTACCCGTTGCGGACGGCTGGAGCAACTACAAGAAGATCAAGACGGCAACATTGCTGCGATCATCACCCTCTAACCTAACGGATTTTTTTAAATGGTTCATTGCTGCCGCAGCTCCACGCCGGGGCTGCGGCAGTTTTTTAAAAATGGAAAGAGGTGCTACTCTTTCTTTGGAAGTCACACTTCAAGGAGAAACTCAGCACCCTCTAACTGTACAGATTTATTATCTCACTTTTTTGTGCGATAAACAAGAGGTTTCATATGGGTTCTCTTTAAATTACCCATAAATATATTATACGAGGAGAAAATTTTATGGGTGTACGAAAACTATCACGTACCGCCGGGACTCGGAAAGAAATGTCAGCGGAAGAGTGGAAACAGATCCTAAACAGCATGGAAACGTTCGGCATGAAGCCGCTTTCATCTGATCAGCTGCAGCAGCTGCAATACAAAGAAAACTGCTACCCCGTCATTCCGGTACCGAACAAGTTCCTTTTGCTTGCAGTCCACTCCACCCGCTTTACTGGTTTGGTCTGGCTGTCCAACTGGTTTCTGGTGGACTCCACTTACCGAGATAAATACAACGAGTACCATGTACGCTTCAGCGTGAACGGCAGTCTTGTCGATGTGGATTATGACCTGCTGTATCCCAAGGAAGTCACGAAAATTTCGAAATACGGTCTCATTTTCAACTTTGATCATGCAGATGCTTTCAGCCGATACCTGTTCCGCTGTATCACAAAGCTGGAAATCGAGGAACAGTACTGCGGTATGGGATTTATGATGAAAGAGAAAAAACTGCAGTTCATAGCTTATGAAGAAGGAGCGAAGATCTTGCAGTACACAAAAGCTGTTCCCATGGAGGTGTACACAGAAGGATTGAACCGGCTGCTCACCAACACTGCTGTCATGTTTGCTCTTTGCTGCAGCTGTGCTTCCCTTTTTCTGGCGTATCTCAGCATACAGTGCGGCATGGCATTACAGTCATTTATCATTTCTTTTTACGGTCGGACAACAACTGGAAAGAGCACTGCACAAGCATTGATGGCTTCGGTGTTCACGAACCCGAATGACAAGAAGATCTATATCCCTTTTTTCGGTACGTTAAATGCCATCGTCAGAAATTTTGCTCAAAAGTTCGGGATACCGCAGATTTTTGATGAAGCGACTGTATCGTCAGGTGTGAACATGGAAAATCTGTTTTACACAGTGACGCTGGAACAAGATAAAAGCCGCTGTAATACCAATGCTGACCTGCGGGAATCGGATACCTGGAAGCTGATCATGATCACGTCTTCGGAGTGCCGGCTTCTGACCGATGCACACATGCACAACAAGGGCTTGGATGCACGTCTGCTCAGCTTTGAACTGGCATTTACTGACAGCCGGGAGCACAGCGAAAAAATCCATGACTTTTGCGGAAAACAGTACGGCATTCTGGGAAAGAGGCTGTCTGAATACTTACTGGAAGCAGAACCTGAAACCATTCAGGCAAAGTACGAGGAATGCAGAACCGCTATGAGGGATGCCATTGCAGAAACAGAACATTTTGATCTTACCGAACGGCTGATCAATGAATATGCACTGCTCCTTCTGGCGGCAAAGGTCCTTTCTGATCATGGCGTAGCGATGGACGTGGAAGGAATCACAGCCATTCTGACAGAGAACCATGGATCGATCCGTGAGAAAACAAATGTCGCCGACAAGTACTATCAGCACCTGGTGACCTATGCTGCAATGCACCCGTACCAGGAGGGCATCAAGAAGAATGAAGCCAATCATACAGTCGCATTCATAGATGAGCTGTGTCTACGAATCTTGTCAGAATACGGGGCTTCCAACACTGATCTGGTAGTAAAGGAGCTGGATGCAGCCGGCTATCTGCTTCGGCGTAAGAAAAATGCCCTGAAAAATCGGCGGCGGTTTAACGGGACGCTGGTAAATTGTTACGAGATCATCCTGCCGGACGAGGGAACGGGAGATGACGATTGTATGACACTGGAATTTGTTTTAACACATTATGAAGGGTTAGATGAAGCATGAAGGCAAAGGAATTGGAATTTGAGCGAAAATTCCTAAAACATACAAATTACAAAAACGGCTGCCATGTCTATACCGGCATGGAAACCGTATCAGATAAATCAGGGGCAGAACTGCCCGAAAGCGTGATAAAGCTGCTCTACAGAATTTACGTAGAAACAGCAGAAAAACCGGAAGAAATGGATGAAGCATATTTTGTCTGAAGGGTGCGGTAAAGCACCTTCAGCTTAATATAGATAAGATGTTTTTTTGAGAAAGGAATGAGATTGTTATGACGATGGATCGATCTGCACATTCCCGGCTCGCTGTGACGTACCGCCGGATCAGTTCTCTGAATCAGGTGGATAACAACAGCATGTGTGCTCAGGAACAGGCGATCAAAGATTACGCAAAGAAAAACCACTTAAAAATTGTGGAAGCCTTTCATGACCTGGCGAAGAGCGGTACTTCTGTACAAAACAGAACGGGCTATCAGCAAATGATGGAATATCTGGAGAAGCATCCGGAAGTGACCTGCGTGCTGCTCCATCACCTTGACCGCCTTCACAGAAACGTCCGCAATCAGCTGAATGATATCTATACCCTGAAATGCAAAGGAATCGCTGTTATTACCACAGACGGGCTGAATTCTATGGACGAGGATTGTATGTCAGAGATCCTTGATGAAGCCGCCTCTGCTGAAAAATACTCCCGAAGATTGAGCAAGGAGACAATGAAGGGGCTTCGGGTCAACGCAGAACAAATGCTTCATAATGGCGGACTTCCGCCATACGGGTATACAGTTGGTTCGGATAAAAAGCTTTATATCGATGAAGCCAAGGCACCGGCAGTCCGAAAGATGTTTGAGATGTATGCGGCTGGCATGAGTTACAAGCAGATCGCTCAATGGCTCGATGACAACGGTTTCACAACTGTAAAGGGCGGTAAATTCAAAAGCACCTCCATTAAAACGATTTTGGAGAACGAAAAGTACTGCGGCACATACTTCTGGAACAAACGGGCATCCAAAGATTTCCGTGGGATGCGGAACAGCCATCAGCAAAAAGAGGACTACTATCAGGTGCACGGTGCAATAGAGCCGATTGTAAGCGAAGAGTTGTTTGACAAGGTGCAGGAGCGGCTCCATGACAACAAGAACCGGATCCGCAACTACAACGGCAAGAATTACTATCCGTTTAACGGAAAGGTCTTCTGCGGAAAATGCGGCAAAAAGCTCAGCGGTCATGTACAGTACAGCAGGACCAGCAAAAACAATGCCCCTGTCAAACAGTACCGGTTCAGCTGCAGCTGCCCTGCTGTAAAGACTGTAAACGAAAAGTATCTGGATGATATGGTCATCAACGGACTCCGGGCATGTATCTTCTCTCCCGAGAATTATGAGGAGCTTGTTGATAAGCTCAACGCATACGGCAAGATACAAGAACGTGTGATCGACCTGCAGATAGAAGTACTGCGGAGTGATAAGGAAAATGCAGAAAAACGGTGCAGCAATCTGATGGATATCGCTGAGAACGGAGATGGTACAAAATCCATCATCGACAAGATTAAAAGACTGGATAAGCGGATAGCAAAGATCGACCGTCGGATCAGCGAATATGAGGCTGCCAAAAAGGTGTTTGCAGCGGAGGACATTGACCGGATCCGTGACAGATTTACAGAATATGTTATGGAAAACCGAAACGAGAACGTACTCGGTTTTCTGGAAGATACGGTCGATCGGATAGAGGTCGATGATACAGTTCGTGTACATCTCAAGAAAAACATTTGTGTGGATCGGGAGACCAAGAAGGGTTTCCGCCAGGAAAGGAGCATAAAAAAATGAAACAGATCACCATAGATATTGAAACGGCATCTGACGAGAATATCAAGGACTGCGGTGTATACCGTTATGCAGAGTCGGAGTGTTTCGACTTGCTGCTGGTCTCTTACGCTGTGGACAATGGTCCGGTAGCAACCTGTGACATTGCCAATGGTGAAACATTGCCGGACGATGTTCGGAATGCACTCACAGACAAGACTGTCATCAAAAAGGCGTTCCATGTCAATTTCGAACGCATCTGCCTCTCTGTATACCTACGCAGAAAGTATCCGGAGATGCTTGACTTCAAGGACTCCACAGGCAGCTATCTGGATCCGGTATCATGGCAGTGTGACATGATACACTGCCGTTACCTCGGTATGCTGTCCTCACTGGACGACATGGGAAGACTTCTCCGGCTAAAAGAAAAGAAGCTGGCAGAGGGCAAGGAACTGATCCGATTCTTCTGCACACTACACCAGGAAGCGGATGGAAGTATTTTATTTCATGATAAATCGGATGCTCCTAAGAAGTGGGAAAAATTCAAGGCATACAACCGGCGTGATGTGGAAGTAGAACTGAAAATACAGCGGTATCTCTCTGAAATTCCGGTGCCGGAATTTGTGTGGGAGGAGTTCTACATCGATCAGGAGATCAATGACCGGGGCATTCTGGTGGATACATCGTTTGCGAAAAAAGCAGTTGAACTGGACGGACAGGTAAAGAAAGCACTTCTGCCGAAGCTCAAAGAGCTTACCGGACTGGACAATCCCAACTCTCCGGTGCAAATGAAGGAATGGCTGATGTGCAGGGGCATTGAAACGGATACGCTGGACAAAAAGTTCATGCAGAAAATTTCCGGATCAGCTCCGGAGGAAGTACAGGAAGTGCTTCGCCTATATCAGCAGCTTTCCAGGTCATCCGTCCAGAAATATACCACGATGCTTCGTGTTGTTTGTGCAGATGGTCGTGCAAGAGGAATGTTCAGCTTCTATGGTGCTAACCGCACCGGCAGATTTGCGGGACGGCTGATCCAGCTGCAGAACCTGCCGCAGAATCATCTGGACGACTTGGCAGAGCTGAAAGAACAGATCAGGACCGGTGAATTTGATACCATAAAGGAAAATTATGATGACGTTCCGGATGTGCTTTCCCAGCTCATCCGCACAGCATTCATCCCGCCGGAAGGAAAGAAATACGTAGTTGCAGACTTCTCCGCCATAGAAGCAAGAGTCCTTGCATGGCTGGCAGATGAGAAGTGGCGAATGCAGGCATTTGCCAACGGTGAGGATATCTACTGTGCATCGGCATCGAAAATGTTCGGTGTTCCAGTGGAGAAAAACGGTACAAACGGACATCTGCGGCAGAAAGGCAAGATCGCAGAGTTAGCCTGCGGTTACGGCGGTTCTATCGGTGCGATCAAGGCAATGGGCGGCACGGAATTAAAGCTTTCTGACGATGATTTGTTCAAACTGGTAGACGATTGGAGGAACTCTTCTCCCAACATTGTAAAGTTCTGGGGTGATGTACAGCGTGCGGCAGAAAAGGTCATCACAGACCAGTGCGGCATGACCTGCGGCAAATTACGTTTCTCATATGAATCCGGTATCTTCTTTATCGAATTGCCTTCCAGACGCCGGCTTGCTTACGTAAGACCAAAGGTTGAGAAAGATGACAACGGCAAGAATATCATCACTTATGAGGGCATAGACAACAGCCACAAGTGGAATCGGTTAAAGACCTACGGAGCAAAGCTTGTGGAGAACATCACACAGGGTGTGGCAAGAGACCTGCTCCTATATGCGATGCAGAACATGCAGGACATGGAGATCGTCGGTCATGTGCATGATGAAGTTATCATAGAATGCACGCCGGATGTTTCTGTGGAACAGGTGTGCGAGTTGATGGGACAAACGCCGGAATGGGCAGAAGGTCTGCTTTTACGTGCAGATGGATACGAGTGTGCGTTTTATATGAAGCAGTAAAATAAAGACTGCTCTACAACGGAAAAGCCTTGCAGAAATGCAGGGCTTTTCTTGTATCTTTGGGCAAAATATGATATACTACTAGTAAGGAAATCAGAAGGAATAGAGGTGTCATGATGGCAGCGTATATTTGCATTGATCTGAAAAGTTTTTATGCCTCTGTGGAGTGCGTGGAACGAGGTCTTGACCCGCTGAATACCAATCTGGTAGTAGCAGATGCCGGTCGAACGGAAAAGACGATCTGCCTTGCGGTCACGCCTGCCCTAAAGCAGTATGGCATTCCGGGCAGAGCAAGACTGTTTGAGGTGATTGAAACCGTGAGACGTGTCAATGCACAACGTCTGCAAAGGCTGCCAAATCACGAATTTACGGGAAAATCCTGTCTTGCTTCGGAACTTGGTCAGAATCCGTCTTTACAGTTGGATTTCGTCATTGCACCGCCGCAGATGGCACACTATATGGAGATCAGTACAAAGATTTATGAGATCTACCTCCGGTACATTGCGCCGGAAGATATTCATGTGTATTCCATTGATGAGGTCTTTATCGATGCAACAGGTTATTTGAAAACCTATCACTGCACACCGCAGGAACTGGCGAGAAAAATGATCCGGGAAGTACTGCAAGAGACAGGCATTACAGCGACTGCCGGCATTGGAACCAATCTGTACCTTGCTAAGATCGCCATGGATATTGTCGCAAAGAAAATTCCTGCGGATGAGAATGGCGTACGAATCGCTGAACTAGACGAAATGTCCTATCGGGAAAAGCTGTGGAGTCATACCCCATTGACTGACTTCTGGAGAATTGGCAGCGGCTATGCCAGGCGATTGGAAAAGATGCAGATCTTCACCATGGGTGATCTGGCACGCTTTTCAGAGCATGGAGAAGACCTGCTGTTCCGGATGTTTGGCGTGGCTGCGGAACTGCTGATCGACCATGCCTGGGGGTATGAACCATGTACCATGCAGGCAATCAAAAGCTATCAGCCCAAAGGGCATAGCATCAGTCAGGGACAGGTGCTTCCTTGTCCCTACGACTTTGAGAAGGGACGGCTGATCGTTCGGGAAATGACCGAGCTGCTGGTGTTAGATTTGGTGCGAAAGAAAATGGTTGCAGATCAGATCGTTTTGATGGTGGGATACGATCACACCGGAATCCCGGAAACATATCGGGGTGAACTGAAAAAAGACCGCTACGGCAAGAAAGTCCCCAAAGCCGCACACGGTTCGGTGAACCTTGGAAAGCAGACTTCTTCTACCAAACGCATTATGGAAAAAGTACTTTCTCTCTACGACCAGATCGTTGATCCGGAATTGCAGGTGCGGAGAATGAGTATCACGGCGAATCATGTAATTCCAGAGGGCGAAGTGCAGGAAGAAGTGATGCAGTACAGCCTGTTTGATGATGTGGAGGCACAGGAACAAAAGCGAAAACAGGAGCAAGAGTCCTTGAAGAAAGAACATCAGTTGCAGGAAGCGATCCTGAGTATCAAGGATCGCTATGGAAAAAATGCAATCTTGAAAGGCATGAATTTTCGGGAAGGTGCAACGACCATAGAACGAAATGAACAGGTTGGAGGGCATAAGGCATGAGAAACTATGAGGATATCCGGAATCATGAACGCTATCAGCTAAAGCATCATACGCCTATGTCCTTGGAAAGCCGTGCAGCACAGTTCGCTCCGTTTGCGGCACTGGTCGGCTATGACGAAGAGATCGGAGAAGCTGCCAGATCGACCGATGGCAGAGAAGAACTATCTGAAGATGCTATCGATGCATTGAATCAGGCATTTCAGAAACTGTTAGAGCATGAGGAAGAACGTCCGCTGGTAACGGTAACATACTTTCAGCCGGATACCAAAAAAGATGGCGGCAAGTATATGACCTATACCGGAAATTTTCGATTCTATGATGCGGAGAAGCGAGTGATGAAGTTTGTAGATGGGATGGTGATTGGTGTGGGGCAGGTGTGCCGGATTGAAATGAAATAAGCTATCTCATAGTAGTTGATTTTTTTGATAAAAATATACACATATCACTTGAACTTTTCGACATATTGTGGTATAATAACTTTGAATAAAACATTGTAGCAAGAAAGTTACAGATAAAGACATGAAAACAGATTGGGAGGTCAATAATGGCAGAAAAAACAAACGCTAGCATTGGATTTGAAAAGCAAATATGGGATGCTGCTTGTGTGTTATGGGGACACATTCCTGCGGCAGAATATCGAAAGGTTATTGTTGGATTGATTTTCCTTCGGTACATATCCTGTGCTTTTGATAAGAAATATCAGGAGTTGGTTGATGAAGGCGATGGATTCGAAGATGATAAAGATGCCTATACAATGGATAACATCTTCTTTGTTCCAGAAGATGCGAGATGGAACAAGATTGCAGAGGCAGCTCACACGCCTGAAATTGGTACCGTAATTGACGATGCTATGCGGGCAATTGAGGAGGAAAACAAGTCTCTCAAAGATGTTTTACCCAAAAACTACGCAAGCCCCGATCTGGACAAACGTGTCCTTGGTGATGTTGTAGATATTTTTACAAACAACATTGACATGAGCGAAACTGGACAAGATGAGGATTTGTTTGGTCGTACTTATGAGTACTGCATTGCAATGTTTGCAGAAAAGGAAGGTCAAAAAGGCGGCGAATTCTACACACCGTCAAGTGTAGTAAAAACACTTGTTGAGATTTTGAAGCCGTTTGAAAACTGTCGTGTCTATGACCCTTGCTGTGGAAGTGGCGGCATGTTTGTACAGAGTGCAAAGTTCATACAGGCACATAGTGGCAATCGAAACAATATCTCGGTATATGGTCAGGAAGCAAATGCAGATACCTGGAAAATGGCAAAAATGAACATGGCGATTCGTGGCATTGAAGCTGATTTTGGACCACATCAAGCGGATACATTCAGCAATGATTTGCATAAAACCTTGAAGGCGGATTTCATTTTGGCAAATCCTCCATTCAACTATCATCCGTGGGGACAGGAACGCTTAACGGAAGATGTTCGCTGGAAATATGGCGTACCACCTGCAAATAATGCGAACTATGCCTGGATTCAGCATATGATTCATCACCTTGCACCGAACGGAAAAATCGGGCTTGTACTTGCAAATGGTGCATTGAGTACGCAGTCAAGCGGTGAAGGGGAAATCAGAAAGCGAATTATTGAAGATGATTTAATTGAGGGCATTGTTGCAATGCCGACACAGCTTTTCTATTCCGTTACAATTCCTGTTACACTCTGGTTTATTTCCAAAAATAAAAAGCAAAAAGGGAAAACACTTTTCATTGATGCCCGTAAAATGGGATTTATGGTGGACAGAAAGCATCGAGATTTTTCAGATGAGGATATTGCAAAGCTTGCGAATACTTTTACTGCTTTTCAGAATGGCGAATTGGAAGAAGTGAAGGGCTTTTGTGCTGTTGCTTCAACAGAAGAAATTGCAAAACAGGATTATATTTTAACGCCGGGTCGGTATGTTGGTATTGAAGAACAGGAAGATGATGGAGAACCGTTTGAGGAGAAAATGACGCGTTTGACCTCGGAGCTGTCGGATATGTTCGCCAAGTCCCATGAACTCGAAGATGAGATTAGAAAGAAGCTGGGGGCGATTGGTTATGAAATCTGATAATGAAAAAGTGTTCTATGCATCACTTGGAGAATACGCAGATGTTATTGATCCGCATCCAAGTCATAGAGCACCAGAAGAAGTGGCAGACGGATACCCGTTTTTGGGCATTGGAGATATAGATTATTTTGGCACAGCGGCTTTTGATAAGGTGCGACACGTCGATGTTTCAGTAATTGAAGATCACGAAAAAAGTTATATCATCGATGACAAGACAATTGGTTACGCGAAAATGGGAAATACAATCGGCAAAATTGTATCCTTTCCAGACAGAAGTAAACACCGCTATGCAATTAGTCCCGCATTATCAATTATCAATCCCAAGCCTAATATCAATCCATGGTATCTTAGAGCAGTGGTTGAATCGTATGAATTTTGGGGACACGTTAATGGTAAAATAACTGGTTCCACAAGACCAAGTATAGGAATACAGCAACTAAGAAATGTTCCTATTCCCATATTTCCAAACGAAATCCAAAATATAATCGGGGAGATTTGGAAGGTAATATATGATAAAATCTCGCTTAATATGAAAATAAATGAAAATTTACGACTTTCAGCAGCTTAAATCTTGATTTCTGAAACGTCAATTTCGCCATTCATCAGTTTTGGTAACAGAGTATCACGAAGAGATGCAAGATAGCGGTTTTCATATTCTAAAGCTCGTTGCTGTTCAAGTAAAGGACTGCAAAACTGTTTAAATTTAGCCAATGTATCATCATCAGGAATAACAGCGGGAAAATTTTTCATGGTGCCGCCAGATACTTCCTTAAATGTAGAACCAGAGGCAACATTTTCTATTGCAGATAGATTTTCTTTTAAAAAATAATAGACATAAGCAGTACCTACGTTATCAAAAGGCACAATAGATTTGAAACCTTGATTAGTACTTACTTGTCCGTCCGCAATAGCGATATACCCGATAGGTGCACGGGAACTGAACAATACCGAACCTCTTGGCATAAGGGTTGCACTACTCTTTGCAAGTCCTAAATCGGTAATGTCAGTTTCACCATGAGTGATGAACTTCGATTTGTCATTTGATAAGTCTTTGGGGGTGATCCACGCTATTCCGTCATTTGTATAGTATTCTTCCACCTTTTTCGATGGAGTACCACCGCCAACTACATTGCCTAAATCAGAAATAGTACCCATTTTCCATTCAGGTTTAGCATTTGTAATGAACAGATCGATGAAAATCGCCTGAGCCTGCAATTCTAAATTTTCATTTAAGTTAGGAGACATTAAATTATGTCAAAAAAGAAGCCAGAAGTAAATTTTCAGATATTTATAAAAAGCTATTGGAATTACTTCCTTGAACTTGAACAACAATTTTCGGATATAAGACGTTATGTGGATTTTAGTAGTAAGAATAACAATACTTTTTCTATGGAATTTTTGAAATTACTTCAAGCTGTATGCAGTGAAATAGATGTAGTTGCAAAAGTAATTGATACTTATGTTGATGAGAACTTTAAAGGAACTCGCATTAATGAATGGGGATATTCTTTGCAACAAACTTTTCCAGAAATACAAGCAAAAAAAGTAGTTTTTAATGATGATTATATAGTTGAGCCGTGGAAATTATGGAAATACATTAAAGAAGAACAAGAAATAAAAACCGGCAAAAACAAAGGAAAAAAGAGAGTTGTTATTAAACTTGATGACAAGTGCAAAAATCCCTATTGGTGGACGGCGTATAATAAGTCCAAACATGAAAGGACAAGTCCATATAACAATAGCAGCATTAATTATCATAGGGCAAATCTTAAAAATGTAGTATTAGCATTTTCAGCCCTATATACACTTGAAAAAATGTTTATTGATTATATAGCAAAAGAAGAAAAGTGTAATATCAATATTAATGACAGCAAACTATTTTCTATTGTGTGAATAAATTAACGATTAGTCGATTGGGTTTGTAGTGATGTTGGTACAACGAAAGGAGTACCGGCACATGAAAACAAAAATCATCACAGAAATTGAGCAGTCCATGCTAAAACATCTTGACAATGCTCAGCTTAAGGAATTACACAGAGTTTTAGAGCATGTTTTCAGTGGAGTAACCATATCAAAGTCTACAGAGGATACCGAGAAAGCGTCAAACGAAGATGTGCTAAATGACTTCATAGCTGCAAAGAAAATCGAAGGTTGTTCTGACAAATCGTTAAAATACTACAGAAAAACTATAACTGTGGCACTGAACAGCGTTGGGAAAGAGATCAAGCATATAACAACTGATGATCTGCGTAGTTATCTTACGAAATATCAGGAAGAAAAGAAGTCAAGCAAGGTTACGATGGACAATATCAGACGAATTCTTTCGAGTTTTTTCTCATGGCTTGAAGATGAGGATTATATCATAAAAAGTCCCGTTCGGCGTATACACAAGGTGAAAACAAGCAAGACAATAAAGGAAACATACACTGATGAAAACTTGGAGCTTATGAGAGATAGTTGCGTAGAATTGCGAGATTTAGCGATGATAGATATGTTCGCATCTACCGGAATGCGTGTGGGAGAAATGGTGCTTTTGAACCGGGAGGACATCAATTTCAACGAGCGAGAATGTGTAGTCCTTGGAAAAGGTGATAAAGAGCGTATTGTTTATTTCGATGCACGTACAAAGTTACATTTACAGAACTATTTAGATGCCAGAACAGATAATAATCCTGCTCTATTTGTCTCGCTTCGGGCTCCTCATAATAGACTGACAATTGGTGCAATCGAACTTAGAGTACGGAATTTGGGGAAATCTTTAGGAATCCACAAGGCACATCCGCATAAATTTAGACGAACACTTGCTACAGTGGCGATTGACAAAGGAATGCCGATAGAGCAGCTTCAAAGACTTCTTGGGCATCAACGAATAGACACAACTTTGCAGTATGCAATGGTAAAACAGAGCAATGTGAAACTTGCTCATAGAAAATATATAGGATAAGAGTGGTATAGTTATGAAAATATACTTATTAGGGAATATTGCCGATGTTCAAACTGGACCTTTTGGCAGTCAGTTACATAAGGAGGACTATGTAGAATTCGGTACTCCAATGGTAACTGTGGAGCATTTAGGAAACCGTGTTTTTACTAAACAAAATCTCCCTATGATTTCTGATTCTGATAAAAAGCGATTAAATAAGTACGTTTTAAATGAAGGCGACATAGTATTTAGTCGTGTTGGATCAGTGGATAGATGTTCATATGTAGATAATAAGCATTTGGGTTGGATGTTTTCGGGACGTTGTTTGAGAATTCGTCCTCGTAATGTAGTATATCCCTTGTACCTTTACTATTACTTTTGTATGGAAAATACAAAGCAGTTTATAAGAAATATAGCTGTTGGAGCAACAATGCCTTCTATTAATACAAAGTTAATGGAAGATTTGAAAGTACCTCTTCCGACTATGGAAATGCAACAAAAAATAGCCTCAATTCTTTCCGCCCTTGACGACAAAATTGAGCTTAATAATCGAATAAATGAAAATTTAGAATCGCAGGCTCAGGCGATTTTTAAGTCTTGGTTTGTGGATTTCGAGCCATTTGGTGGCGTTAAACCTGAGGAATGGACCGAAAAATCAGTCTACGACCTTGCCGAGTATATCAATGGTGCAGCATTCAAGAAAAATGAGTATAGCACAGAAGGGATTCCCATTATAAAAATAGCTGAATTAAAGAACGGAATAACCGATTCAACGCAATATTGTCGTATTGAAAAAGATGAAAAATATTACTTTGACAATAAGGCTATTCTTTTCTCATGGTCTGGAAATCCAGAAACATCAATAGATACATTTTTATGGTATAGAGGAAAAGCCATTCTTAATCAACATACATTTCGAGTGGTATCAAAATATAATGCTTCAGCTTTCACTTATTTCTTGTTAAAATATTTAAAGCCTAAATTCACGCACATTGCAAGTAACAAACAAACAACAGGATTAGGTCATGTCACTGTTTCTGACTTGAAAAGGCTACAATTTTCTTGCAGTACAGATGCAATTGAAGAATTTGAGAAGATGTCAAAGCCGTTGTTTGATATGATCTACAACACATATGTAGAAAGCAATCGCCTCTCCAAACTTCGTGATGTGCTCTTACCAAAACTTATGAATGGTGAAATTGACGTTTCAGAAGTCAAGATTTAAGCTGCTAATGGTCGTAAATTTTCATTTATAGGAGTAAATAGATGAGTAGATTGTTTGTTATAGGAAATGGATTTGATTTATCTCATGAATTACCAACTAGATTTGATTTGGATTTCAAAAATATAGCAGAATCATTTGAGCAGAATGAAAATTTCTGGGTTTTATATCAAACTGAAAAAGCAGACATCTGGTCGGACTTTGAAAATTGTTTGGGAACACCAGATTTTAATTCGTTAGAAGAAATTTTTGAAGGTTATGAACCTGACTATTTATCAGATCACGAAAGTGACAGAGATGCAATTATTACACAAGTAGATTTAAATGCCAATCTCACTGAAGAATTATATGCGTTTGCCAAACAAGCTGAAACTGCAATAAATACGACTAGTCCCCGTTCTGAGTATTGTGATCTGTTTATGCCTGATGATTTATTTATAAATTTCAATTATACACATACAATTGAAATATTATATCATATTCACCCAAAAAAAGTGTTGCATATACATGGAGAGGTTGGAAAAGACAATTTAATATTAGGTTATCCTGAAGGAGAATATAATCCTGAAAAGTATTATTATGATGTTAGAGGAAAAGGTACTGGTCCTTATGCTAATCTTGATTTTGAAGAGTACATTGAAAGAGAAGCTGAAAACGACTCGATTGACTACTATACATATACAGCCTATACAAATTTGGCACAGAAAGTGAGATCATTTGAAAAAAAGTATCAAATAGATGATTTAAAAGAATTTATTGCTGGAGTAAACATTGAAGAAATATTTGTTATCGGTCATTCATGTGCTATTGATTTTCCATATTTTAATATTTTGAATAACAGTTGTCCTAATGTTCAATGGAACTTTTACCCATATGATGAGAATACAAAGGAATGTATTATTAAAATGATAAGGTCTGTGGGTATAAAATATTACAGAATAGGCTAAATTCTATTGTAGGAGGCATATAAAATGAGCTATACCGAATCTGATTATGAAAATGCTCTAATAGAATTTTTTGAGAATAATCTTGGTTACGAATGCGTGTGCGGCTATGACATTGACCACAACGTAAAGTCTCCGCTCTATGATACCGTGTTGGAAGAAAGCATTTTTCGAATTAACAAGGGAAAACCGTATGATGCAATCCAAAATGCCCTTCTTACCCTCAGAAATTTTGAGAACGGAACTCTTGTGCAGAAAAATGCTGTATTTACGGACTACTTGCAAAATGGCATTTCTGCAAGATATACCGAAAATGGCGAGGAACGCTCTGCTTTAATCTATCTGATTGATTGGGATAACATCGAAAACAATTCTTTTATTTGTGCCAATCAATGGACATTCATTGAAAATAGCAACCGCAGACCGGACATCCTGCTTTTTATCAACGGACTGCCATTGGTATTGATTGAATTGAAATCCCCTTCTAGAGAAAATACCGATGCAAGCGAAGGTTACACGCAGATTCGTAACTATATGCACGAAATTCCATCCATGTTCTACTATAATCAGATTTGTGTAATTTCTGACCAACTGACGAGTAAAGCCGGAACGATTACCAGTGATGAAACTCGTTTTATGAAATGGAAAACCGTTGATGGAAGTTATGAAAATACACAAATTGCACAGTTCGATACTTTCTTTGAAGGAATGTTCCAGAAGAAGCGGCTTTTGGACATCTTGAAAAATTTTATTCTGTTTAGTAGTGATGGAACAAAGCAGATTAAAATTCTTGCCGGTTATCATCAGTATTTTGCTGTCAATAAAGCGATTCAATCTACCAAAAAAGCAACTGAAACAGACGGAAAAGGCGGTGTTTTCTGGCATACCCAAGGTAGCGGAAAATCACTATCTATGGTCTTTTATGCTCATCTCCTGCAATCTGCATTGAATAGTCCGACTATCGTTGTCTTAACAGATAGAAATGATTTAGATGACCAGCTGTATCTACAATTTGCAAAGTGCAGCGATTTCCTTAGACAAAAGCCAGTTCATGCAGAGTCAAGAGAACATCTTCGGTCTTTGTTAGAAGGTAGAAAAGCAAATGGGATTATCTTCACCACCATGCAAAAGTTTGAAGAATCCTTTGAATGCTTGTCAGATCGAAGGAATATTGTTGTCATGGCAGATGAAGCACATAGAGGGCAATATGGGCTTACGGAGAAAGTAGACGAAAAGTCTGGTAAAATCAAAATTGGTGCAGCCAGAGTGATCCGAAACAGTTTGCCAAATGCTACATACATCGGTTTTACTGGTACACCTATTTCTACAAAGGATAAATCTACACGAGAAGTTTTCGGCGACTATATCGATATTTATGATATGACGCAGGCAGTGGAAGATGGTGCAACACGTCCGGTTTACTATGAATCAAGAGTGCTGAAATTGAAGTTAGACGAGCAAACATTGAAACTGATCGACCAAGAGTATGATCGAATGGCGGAAAATGCAGATGCGGGTGTGATTGAACAGTCAAAACATCAGCTCGGCAAAATGGAAGCGATTCTTGGCAATGACCAGACTATCAATTCTCTTGTGACAGACATTCTTGACCACTACGAAAACAACAGAGCAAATCTGCTGACTGGAAAAGCAATGATTGTTGCTTATTCCAGAGGGATTGCCTTGAAGATTTATCATAAAATTCTCGAAATTCATCCGGATTGGACAGAAAAGGTTGCAGTTGTGATGACTTCATCTAACAAAGACCCGGAAGAATGGAGAGAGATCATAGGCAATAAGGCTCATAAGGAAGAATTGGCAAAGAAATTTAAGGATAATGAGAGCCCTTTGAAAATCGCAATTGTAGTTGATATGTGGCTAACAGGATTTGATGTGCCCTCTCTTGCAACAATGTATGTGTATAAGCCGATGTCCGGACACAATTTGATGCAGGCAATTGCAAGAGTAAACCGTGTTTTTGAGGATAAAGAAGGTGGTCTTGTTGTGGACTACGTCGGCATTGCAAGTGCATTAAAACAGGCAATGAACGACTATACAGCAAGAGATAAGGACAAGTATGGCGACACTGATGTTGCCAAGGTGGCTTATCCAAAGTTTCTAGAAAAGATTTCGATTTGTCGAGATTTCTTTTTCCAATACGATTACACAAAATTTATGACTGGAACAAATCTGGAGCGTGCAAAAACAATCACTGGTGCAGTTAATTTTATCATCTCTCCTGCAAAAGAAGAGGACAAGAAGGAGTATCTGAAGGAATCGCTAATGTTACATCAGGCATTGTCACTCTGTTCTTCTATGGTAGAAGAATCTCTTCGTATAGAAGCTGCTTTTTTTGAATCGGTTAGAGTGCTCGTGCTTCGCTTAGAGAATAAAGGGACTAGTAAGAAACTTTCTCTTGGAGAGATGAATGCCCGTATCAATGAACTGTTAAAGCAAAGCATTAAAAGTGATGGTGTCATCAATCTGTTTTCCGATATTGGTAAGGAAATTTCTTTGTTCGACTCAAAATTCTTGCAAGAAGTTGCGAATATGAAAGAGAAGAATCTTGCTGTAGAACTTCTAAAGAAATTAATTGCAGAGCAGATTGTTGTCTATAAGCGTACCAATGTTGTAAAGTCTGAGAGATTTTCTGAAATCATGCAGCGAGCAATGAATCAGTATCTAAATGGAATGCTGACAAATGAAGAAGTTATCGAAGAAATGATGAAGCTTGCAAAACAGATAAAAGAAGCTGGCGAAGAAGGAAAATCATTAGGCATTACTGCCGACGAGTTGGCGTTTTATGATGCGTTAACCAAACCTCAAGCAATCAAGGACTTTTACAAGAATGAAGAACTAATTGCGATTACAAAAGAACTGACGGAAACATTACGTAAAAATAAAACGATTGACTGGCAGAAGAAAGATTCCGCAAGAGCAAGAATGCGTATGATGATAAAGAAGCTTTTGAAAACGCATAAATATCCACCAGACGATCAGCCAGAAGCAATTGAAGCCGTTATGACACAGTGTGAACTATGGGCGGATAATCTTGTAGAGTAAAATATACTTTTTTACTGGTGCAATTTCAGATGAAATGATCTGTTCACCTACTATATAACTACGCACTGCCGTGCAGCCCGATTGCATCGAGCAATGCCAGCATACACTCGCTAACGCTCCTCTGCTGACAGCCCTCATAAGAGGGCAATTATATATATTTTAATATTATCTTATATCATATATAAAATAATATAAATATAATAGTTATGGAATATAAGAAAAACGAGAAAAAGCAAAAACAGCACCTTTTGTGGCAGCCAATCGATTCTGATAAAGTTTCGGTAAAACGGAGTCATAGAGGGTGTTTTTCTTCTGCTGGAAAAGATCAATGCAGAAGCTTGACGTTGCTCTGAAAATATGCGAAATCAGATAGTGGTGACGTTCGGGACTGTCAATTTTTCATCGGCAACAAGTTTGATTTGTAAAAGCTGTAGGTTTCTGCCATGGTTCTCACATCGATTTGTGAGAAGTGAAGATTTTCTTCTCAAATCTCCAAAAATAGTAGCATTTTCGTGAGAAACGTGATAAAATAACAATGCTGCAGCAGAAGGAGAAAGAACATGATTGAGATCAAACGAGTTGCTCTCTATGCCAGATTTTCCTCAGATCACCAGAGAACCGAGTCCATCGATGCACAGATCAGAGCAATGAAGGAATTCTGCGATCATAACAAGTGGAAAATCGTAGAGACTTATATAGATGAAGCATACTCAGCCACCAATGACCGCAGACCGAGCTTTCAACGTATGATCACAGACAGCGGGAAAGGATTGTTTGACATTGTTTTAGTGCATAAACTAGATCGTTTCAGCCGCAATAGATACGATTCGGCAGTGTATAAAAACAAGCTGAAACATAACGGTGTTCGTCTTTGCAGTGTCTTGGAACGGCTTGACGATTCTCCGGAATCCATCATTTTAGAAGCCATGTTGGAGTCCATTGGTGAATACTACTCTTCCAACATCGCACGTGAAGTAATGAAAGGACTAAAGGAAAATGCCTTTCACTGCAAGCATACCGGAGGCTCACCGCCATTGGGATACGATGTTGGTCCGGATAAGAAACTGGTCATCAACGAACGGGAAGCCGAGGCTGTCAGGATCATCTACGATATGTATATCAACGGATTCGGCAATCGTGACATTGCAGAACGCCTCAATGCTGCCGGATACGTTACGAAAAAAGGCAATCCATTTGCTCCAAATCGTGCAGCCTTTTATGAGATACTGAACAATCTCAAATACACCGGAACCTATGTGTACAATCGTTCTGCTGCAAAGGATTACAACCATCGCCGAAACAGTCACCGCCATAAGCCGGAAGAAGAAATTATAAGAATCGCCAATGGCTGTCCTGCGATCATCTCACAGGAAACCTTTCAAAAAGCTGCGGAAAGAAGAAAATCTGCTTCTGCCGTAGGAAAATTGGGTGCAAAACACTTCTACCTCTGCTCCGGCATGGTTCGGTGTGGAGAATGCGGTAAGAAGATGAGCGGAGGAAAGCGGTACGGCAAATACCATTTTCATACGTACTGCTGTACAGCACATAGAAGCGACTGCTGTAACTTCAAAGAGATAGACAGTGAAAAACTGGATCACTACGTGATAACACTTTTGGAACGGGAGCTGTTTTGCGAAGCATCGATGAAAAAGCAGATCCGGCATCTGAATCAGTGCATCAGCAGGCATAACCGAAAACTTCCTGCATGGAGAAAAGCACTGGACGAACAGCTGGACAAACTCAATCTGGAATACATTCAGCTGCAAAGCAGCAAGGAGAAAACAATCGAAATCTGTGAGCAGATCAATATACTGGAATCCCAGAGAATCGCTTTTGAAAGCAGTCGGAATAATTTGCAGGAATTAGAGACTGTCGAGTATGCAGACTTCTGCGGATTGATCGATTCTTTCTTCGCACTGCAGGAAGAACCCTTCCGGTTCCGTACATTCATCAGAGATTATATCAAAAGCATTACAGTGTATCGGGAAAGCGTTGTTTTCAGTCTGGACTGCGGTTTCGGTCTGCTGGACGGAGTTATCAGGGAATTTACAGCGAAGCGAATCGATTTCAAAACGCCTTCCCAGAGAATGTGAGATTAAAATCTTGGAGATGACAGAAAGGAACAAAAGCCATATCGAAACGATCAAGTGGTAACAAGAAATGGAGGAATTCAAATGAAGGTATTGTTTTTAGATATAGACGGTGTTCTGAAAGAGGAAAGTTATAAAGCTGCATTTCAGGACGAATGTTTTGCACGGTTAAAGAGAATCATTGATGCAACAGATGCACAGATCATCCTGACCTCTTCCTGGAGAGTGAACTACTGGAAGTTTGTAGAGGACGGATTCCAGACGGAGAACGAAGATGTTCTGAGGCTCCATGAATACTTTGAAAAGTATAGTCTGAAAGTATCCGGACGAACGGATCTCACAAGACGCTCAGGACCTGACAGCCGCCCGAGTGAGATCAGAAACTGGTTGGCAGACAAGCCGGATGTCGATACTTTCTGCATCTTGGATGATGACGACTTTTATCGTTGGAAGTGGCTGTCGCAGTTTTTGGTGGTTACGAGAGTCAAAACGATTGATGAGGACAGATACAGCAGCTGGAAACGCACGCTGTCTGATGCGGACGTAGAAAGAGCAATCAGAATCCTGAATGCAGACAATAAGGCGTTGGTCGAGGAGCAGTTCACTCCGTAAGCAGCTGCGTTTTCAATCTCTGTGCAGCTGTTTGAAAGAGAAAGTAGGAAGGAGTGGTGTTATAATCTATGAAAAAGCTTGATAACTTTTCCAGTTGCCTCGATGTGCTTTGGCATGCCGATTTTGAGTTTGCGAAAGAAAATGAGATTTACAGAACAGGGATCATCTGGCAGTTCAATCTTACATTGGAACTGGCATGGAAAGCATTGCAGGAGATTTTGAAACTACATGGTGCAGCTGGTGCAGAAACAGCTTCCCCTATGGAAATCCTGCAGCTTGGCTATAAGCTTGGTTTTTTGAATGATTCTGCGGTTTGGCTGCTTATGCTGAAAAAGCGAAATGTTTCAGTGCATCTCTACAATGAAGATGATATCGATGAAATGATTCTTCTGGTGCGTGACAGCTTCATCCCGGCTTTTTCTGCTCTGGAAAAAACACTGCAGGAAAAGCTTGCAGAAGTTCGTGCGGATTGGGAGTAACGTAAAAAATCCCTTAGAGATGTAACTCTAAGGGATTTTGTCTTACCAATGCAATAGAACGATATGTTCAATAAAACTGATACTTCTAGTAATCGAAGTGATCCACACCGCCGGATTTTACCCTGCACCGTTTCTGACAGAAACAAATTCCAAGCTTTGCGATGTTTTCATACTGTTCGTCCCTCAGGCTTGCTTCGTAATCTTTTTCCTCGATTTGTTTGAGGGCATCTTCGCAGGCTTTTGTCATCTGGTTGTACTTCTCTACAACCTTAAACTCCAGAATTGCAGCATGATGCCATCTGGAACGCTGCTTTACCACCAGATCAAACCGCCCGTTGCCGGACTCCCGGTTAGAAACCACCATATAGCCGTTGAATCCGGAAACCAGTCCTGTTACAAAGCCGTGATAATAGTTCTCCTGTTCATCAAAACAGCTGATGGTGTTGGTCAGCCAGGTGCAAAGCAAGTCTTCCAGTTTTTCCGCATCTGCATGAATCACAGATTCCAGAATGTCTGTCCGGCTGTCACGGTTGATATGGTCGATAAACCACGAGCGAATGGTGTTCTTGTAGATGCTCTTGATCTCCACATTGGGAATCACCATATCGTAGTAAGTTTCATCACCGATCGTTTCGCAGGAGATGATTTTCAGATAGCCGGTAAACAGCAGAAAACTCCAGATGTAGTCCTGATTGACATCAATTGTGCCGTAGGTCACGTCCTCAAAAATCTGCGTGTGAATCGGTGTGCCGTTGATGAGTTCCTCTACCATGGACTTGGTACGCTCGTTGGATTCCTCAATCAGACGCTTGACAATTCGATTAGAGCTGGTGTTCGACCAGTAAGGCTCACAGGCGACCATGTCGTTTTGCAGGTAGGAGTCAATGCAATTGAGAACACTCCACGGGTTATAGATTTCCGTCAATCCGAATCGGTAACCATCATACCATTTTGCAATTGTTCCGGCATACTGTTCCAGGGAGAAGGCTTGTAAAATCTCTTTCATTTCTTCCTGGGTAAACCCGAAATACTGGGAGAACTTGTTCTTTGTGATGGAGTAAGTTTTCAGGTTGTTCAAGCCTGTGAAAATGCTCTCTCTGGATACCCGCAGACAGCCTGTCAGAACTGCAAATTCCAGCGAGGGGTTGGTTTTTAACGCAGATTCAAAGCAACTGCGAATCAGGTTGGTCATATCATCGTAGAAGCCCTCGTGATAGGCGTTTTCTAATGGTACATCGTACTCGTCAATGAGAATGATGACGTTCTTTTGATATACTTTCTGCAGGCATTTTGACAGCAATTTGACTGCGGAATTATACTCTTTTGGCTCTGCAATTCTTTTCTTGATTTTTTGAAATTCCAGTTTATCTTCTTCGCTGACTAAATCTGATTGCAGAATGATTTCATGACGTTCAAATTCATCTGAAAGCAGTTTGACATACTCAAAATAGGCTTCTTGATAGGAAGCTCGTTTCATGCTTTTCAGTGAAATGCTGATTACCGGATACTGTCCCTGATATGCCATGTACTCCGGATACGCCGCGATTTTCAAACCGTCAAAAAGATAAGCGTTGCTTTTCTCAGTTGCCTCAAAAAATCGCTGCAGCATACTCATGTTAAGTGTTTTGCCGAATCTTCTCGGTCTGGTGAAAAGATTGACGGTTTCTTTGTTTTCCAGAAGTTCCTTTATCATCAGTGTTTTGTCGACAAAGTAGTACTCGTTGTCCACCAGCCGCTTAAAGTCCTCTACGCCAATTGGCAAGGGTTTGTGTTTCATGTTCTCACCTCTGCTTGTTTCTGTAATTTTACCGGGATCCTTGTTATTGTTATTATACCATGTTCCTGCGGAAAAAGCAACTGGATTTATGGGAAATATACGGCAAGAAAAATGGTGGTTGGATAAATCGTTTATATCTGTTTGAACATTTGAAATTTTGATGGGATTATGGTATGATAAAGATATAAATAAAATAAGAGGTGGAATTGGTCATGCCAGAAAATGCAACGACAAATAAAAGCAATCATGTGACATTGATTTTGCGAGAATTAAGTGATGATGAAAAGATGAAATATATCTGATCCTGTATAATAAAACTTGACACATAAGCCACAAGGGAATAAAATAGAAAAAAGGAAAAACGGAGGATATGAAGATATCAAAGAAGAGAGCTTGTGTTCATAGCAAAAAAGTGGTATAATAAGAGATATGAAAAAAGAATATCAAGCAACAAATGTGGAGAATGCTACCACATGACTATCCACCGCATGATACGGTATGGAGTTTTTATCGCCGAGCAAGAGCGAACGGCATATGAGACAAAATGATGCAGCATCTTGTCAAAATAACACGAAAACAAGCAGGAAAGTCAACTGCTGAAAAAAGGAGGAGTTATGAAAAAAAGAATGATCGCAGCCGCAGTCCTGACAGCCATTGCTGTTCAGTCTGTACCGCTCACCGGTTCGGCGGAAACGGTCGGAGTTTACGAAGCGGAGGACGCAGTCATGACCGGTAATATGAAGGCAATTGAGGAGTCCGGACTTTCCGGTGGAAAGGCTGCCGGAAACTTTGCTGAGGACACGGATTCGCTTAAATTTACAGTAGAGATTCCGGCGGACGGAACATACAACATTGTGATCAACTCAAAAGGCTATGGCGGCGGAAAGACAAATAACATCGTTATCGACGGAGCGTTTGCAGGAACTTTTGACAGCACCGCAGATACTTACTCCGATTCACTGATGCGGAGCGTTCTGCTGACCGCCGGAACGCATGAGATCGCTATCACAAAATCCTGGGGCTGGATCGCTGTTGACTGCATAAAGATAGAGACAGCGAAAGCAATCCCGCATTCTGCCTATGAAGTGGACGATACTCTGACCGACCCGAATGCAAATGCGGATGCAAGGGTGCTGTTTTCATACCTCTGCGACAGGTACGGCGAGCAGGTTCTATCAGGACAGTTCGCAGACCGTGGACTGGACAGCGATGAATTCCGTGCGATCAAAGATGTGACTGGGAAAACGCCGGCGATACTTGGACTTGACATGATGGATTCCACACCATCCCGTGTGGCGCTTGGCGCACGTTCTGATGCAGTGGAGCGTGCGATAGAATTCCACAACGCCGGCGGGATCGTCACATTCTGCTGGCACTGGAATTCCCCGACAGCTTACCTGAAAGAGGGTACCGAGGAAAACGGCTCTCCACGGTGGTGGGGCGGATTCTACACAAGAAATACCGATTTTGACATTTCTAAGGTAATGGACGGCAGCGACCCGGAAGGCAAGGCACGCATTGATGAGGATATCGCCGGTATCGCACAGCAGCTTCTCCGCTTGCAGGAAGCAGGCGTTCCGGTTCTTTGGAGACCGCTCCACGAGGCATCCGGCGGCTGGTTCTGGTGGGGAGCAAAGGGCGCTGAGCCGTACAAGGCACTCTATAAGTATCTCTACGATCAGCTCACAAATGTGTATGGCTGCCACAACCTGATATGGGTGTGGAACGGGCAGTCTGCTGACTGGTATCCTGGTGATGCGTATGTTGACATCATCGGCGAGGATATTTATGTTGACAAGCATTCCTATACCGCTCATGCAGCGAAATTCTCCGAAATACTGGACTATTCCGGCGGAAAGAAGATCATTGCTCTTACTGAGAACGGCACGATTTTCGACATCGACAATGTGATTGCCGCTGGTGCAAAATGGGCTTGCTTCACCACCTGGAACGGCGGTTTCATTACAGCCAACGGTCAGTTTTCTGATGAACACACCGAAGCTGAAGTGCTGAAAAAGGACTATCAGAGCGAGTATGTCATCACGCTGGACGAACTGCCTGACTGGGAGAGCCTGAAGAACGGAAATCTCCGTGGAGATGTGAACAATGACGGCAGCTTCAATATCGCTGATGCAGTACTTCTCCAAAAGTGGCTGCTGGCTGTTTCGGACACTGAGCTTCCGGACTGGAAGGCTGCTGATCTTTGCGAGGACGGTGTACTGAATGTGTGTGATCTTTGCGCAATGCGTCAGGAACTAACAAACGGGTAACGCTCTGTCTGCATTACAGAGCGTACTATAATCATTATATTTTGTTTGTGCGTGGAAAAATATGCCCTGATTTTCAAAAAGTAGTAAGGTAAAACTTTTTCATGTAATCAAATCCTTTCTGAAAGGGATACCCTTTCACCACCATAAGACCGCCGAAGCG
>ERZ507086.322-NODE-322-length-28143-cov-4.871653_pt1 | contig 28143 bp, 28 predicted proteins | sample MGYA00512292_ERZ507086 | MGnify/ENA metagenome assembly ERZ507086
TTAGAGGTGTAAAAATCCTCATCGAAAACGATGTCTCCAAGCGCATTGATTCCCTGTTTGATGGGTATAAGCTGGCTCATGAAAAGCAATGGGAACTTGAAAGAAAAGTTGAACAGTTGGAAAAACGCCTGGAAGCTCTGGAAGCAAAGGCCGGTTAATTATATAGATTTTAAGCCGAGGGTTTACGCCCCCGGCTTTTTTTGTTGCCCTTTTCGCCCTGCATGGCTAAAACTCACAGCCGAATTTTCGGCCGCCAACGCTCGCCCTGTATGGCGAACACAGAGGCAACCAACATACAAATTTGGAATGTGGTCAAAGTGACGCCATTCCAAATCGAACACGTGATACCCTAAAACAGGGCAACACGATACGCCTTTGCCGCCTAGGTCAAACCTAGTGACCTTGGTTGAACTGCCCCCATCTGCAAAGGGGCTTCCAAAATGGAACACCCCAAAGGGTACGGTAAAACGGCGTACCTATTGACCGTCTAAGTCAAACTTAGTGCCAAAAGAAGATGAGTGGAATCAGATTCCGGACACCTATACGCTAGGCCGCCTGGATACCCCCGCCAGTTTGGAAAGTTCTTCGTCGGTTCGAATTTGGACTTCGTCAGATTTCTGACTAAGTCCACTTTTATACTGGTTACCATGAAATTCTGCTTGCTTCTCTTTCGCCTTTGCCTGGATCACATTCTTCATCTTCAAAGCTAACTCAGAGCGTTGGAACACACGCTACAAGGCGATTCTAGGCGTTTTTGTCCTTTTGGTATGTTGGTATATTAGTAAGCTCCTGAACACGCTTAGAAGCCTCCTCTTGGCCTGTTTCGTTAAGTCTGTTAAAAGCAAGATTCATTTGTCTGCGCCAAGCCGCAGATTTATCACCGGTTTCTAAATAATGCGGAATACTGCCTTTTTCATATCCCATTAATTCGGCTGTTGATATTTCTAAAGCATTAGCAATTTTTTCTAAAATTGGTTTTGTCACAATTCGACTATCATTCTCATAACGTCTTAAACTCATCATGGAAACGCCAATCTTTTTTGCAAGTTTTTCTTGTGTAAAACCGGCTTGCTTCCTAGCTAATTTTATCCGTTCACCTATCGTGGCCATATTAGCACCTCCATTATTATTAAGCATATCATAATCAGAACAAAAAAGGAACAATTTTTTAAAAAATAAGGGGTTAAAATCTTGACATAGAACAAATTTGGTTCTATAATATAGAAAACGGAACATTTTCGGAACAATTTCAACGTGTTTTTTTTGAATGGGGGTGAAAATCGTGAAGGCAAACCGGAAAAAGCTTGAACTAGCAATGGCAAGAGCCTGTATGGATTCCAGAGACCTGTCAAAAAAGGCCAATATACCGAGACCAACGCTTAATAATGCCATAGTTGGAAAAGGGGTGAGACCTTCTACAATTGGTAGAATTGCTAAAGCTTTATGTGTCGATGTAACAGAAATCATCGAAATGGAGGGGTAAAAATGGGAAACAAGTATTATATTGATGCTGAAGAAATCGCAAAGGCCCTTGACGTTCACGCTACTACGGCCTATCGGATTATTAAGGAACTCAATGAGCAGTTAAAGGCGCAAGGGTTTATTGTAGTCGCTGGCAAATGTCCGCGCAAGTATTTCAATGAGCACTACTATGGCGGGATTGATGGTGATCCCAATGAATGAACTAACCACTACGATTTTTATTATCTCATTAGCACTAAACGCACTACTTGCCGCAGGATACATAGAGGAGCGGCGCAAAGATAGAAGGTGATAACTTGACCTTGAATGAATTTCTTCCACGATTAAAAGGCGTAACCAAAGGAAGCGGAAATCAATACTATGCCAAATGTCCAGCGCATGAAGACCAACACGCCAGCCTATCAGTTTCCGAGGGCAATGACGGCAGAATACTATTGAATTGTCATGTAGGCTGTACGCCTCAGGAAATCGTCAGCGAGCTTGGATTAACCATGAAAGACATTTTCCCGGAAAAGTCACAGGCCAAAACTAAAATCACTCAATACCGGTATACCGATGAAATCGGCATGAATCCGGTTTATAAAGTACGGTTTTCAGATAAGTCTTTCCGCTGGGAACAGTGGGACAGCCTGAAAGGGTGGGTATACAGCCGCAAGGGGATTAAGCCTATGCTTTATAACATGGAGAATCTAAAGGCTACTAATCCGGTGTATTTGGTTGAGGGAGAAAAAGACGTGGAAACGTTAATGTCCCACGGCCTGACCGCCGCCTCACCGCCAGATGGAGCCAAAAGCAAGTGGTATCCACATTATACCGAAATCTTGACGGGTAAGGATATCATTATCATTCCTGACAATGACAGCCCCGGGAAGGAATTAGCCAGAACAGAAGCCAACGAACTGACAGGCAAGGCCAACAGTGTAAAGATTATCAGCCTCACCGATGAATGGCCTGAGCTACCGGAAAAGGGCGATATTTCCGACGTGTTCCAGATGGACAAGCCCGAGGACGTTTTAATTAAGCTGGAGGCGCTTGTCACGGTCACGAAAGAATGGCAGCCAGCAGCTGGAGAAGCCATGATAGATATAGAGGACAATTCTTTTCTATCCTGCTTCAAAACATTGGACGAATTTGAGGAAGAGGAAGCGACCTGGATTATTCCGGGGTGGATTCCAGAGGGACAAATAACACTAATGGCAGCGGATGGCGGCGTTGGTAAAACTACAGTTTGGTGTAATCTTATTTCGGCGGTAAGTAATGGGGTCTCATGTATCCTAGACCCGCCCGGATATACACGCAAGCCGGAAAAAGTTGGTTTCTTGACCACGGAGGACAGCGTAAGGAAGAAACTAAAAAAGAAGCTGCGCCTTGCAGGAGCAAACCTAAAAAACATTATAAGCCCCGACTTTCTAAAAGATGAAGACGGACAGCTGCGCGACATGAAATTCGGAAGCGATAAAATGAAGCAGTTTATAAGCAACTTCCGGCTCGTTTTATGCGTCTTTGACCCGGTGCAAGGGTTCGTCCCTCCTGATATCAATATGGGTAGCAGGAACGCCATGCGGGACTGTATGGCCCCGCTAATTAGCCTTGGTGAAGAATATAGGACAACCTTTCTGGTAGTATGCCACACCAACAAGCGCAAGGGTGCTTACGGGCGGGATCGGATTGCAGACAGCGCCGATCTATGGGATATTGCCCGATCGGTTATTATGGCTGGATTTACCGAAGATCAGGGAATCCGATACCTATCGAATGAAAAAAATAATTATACCGAATTGCAGGAAACAATTTTATTTTCTATCGATCAGGACGGATTAATCCAACGCGAGGGAACCTCTTGGAAGCGTGACAAGGACTATATGGCAGATGCCGCAGCGGCAACCTCAGCGCCCAAGCGTGACGATTGCAAGGAATACATACTTCACGCACTGGACGAGGCAGGCGGCTCTATGAAAACCAAAGACCTGGAAGAACAAGCCAAGGAAGCCGGGTACAGCTACAGAACAACCCGCAGGGCAAAAGACGATTTAAAGAAGAATGGCGATATAAAGTATTTTGCCACCGGATTTTCAAAAGAAAAAACGTGGTACATAGAAAAGGTTAAATTTTCAGAAACGCCGGAAGATTTTACAGGCCCATTTGATAACTAACCCCGTCAGGAACACCCAGATGGACAAATAAGAGTAAAAAAACTGATTATTACTATATTTTTCTTTATTTGACCAGGTGGTCAAGTAAGAGGTTAAAATGGTCAAATAAGCGTTGCTTACTCGCCCAGGTGGTCAAGTAAGCTAGGCCGCATGAATACTAGCTTTTTTGTTTACTTGACCATGTTCTGTGTCTCTGACGGTAAGGGGTCAAATAAGCACATATTTGAAAGGAGCTAACACAATGAGTTACTATACCACGTGCCCTAAATGCGGGGCCAGCTTAGACCCAGGGGAAAAGTGTGATTGTGTTCAGACAAAAGAAAAAAGCACCGAGACAGCAGCAACTGCCAACGGTGCAACCACAAATAACCAAAATTATAATACCATAACCCCTACAAAAAAGCAACCCTTTTCAACCTCTGAATATCTGGAATATTGCGACTGTGTGGGGAAACAGCCTAATTCCTTCACAATAGAGTTTATGGAATCAAATAATGAGCCGTATCAATATTCCGAAAAAATGCGTGATGATTGGGAATTAATAGAAGAAATAACCGCACTTTCTCCATCGGATCGCGACGATGTAATCGAACTCATTGAGTTTTTTGTATGGAAAAACCAACAAAAGAAATTGCATATAGCAGCAATCCCCCCCGGGTAAACTTGCTAAACTTACAGTCTTAGGGACCGGCGTGGGTAACTTTTTCCAACTCTGGAATGAACACACATTAAAGGGGTTAATGCGAATAAGGCCAATCGGCTTTATTTGATATATATAAGGCATTTGTCAGAGGGCATTTGCCACGCCAGAGGGCAAAACCATCAAATTGAAATGAGGTGTTAAATATTTTAAGTTCTAAAGATGGAAGACAATACCGCGCCTTTGATTTACAACCAGAGGGAAATAAAATTGAAGGTTATGCGGTTGTCTTTGAACAAAAAACTTTATTGGACCGTGATCCTTTCACTGGGACTGAATTTTTTGAAATGATTAGCAAAAACGCCTTTGACGGTTGCGACATGAGCGACGTGGTTTTAAATGTCGATCACGAGGGCGCACCCATCGCAAGAACTAAGGCCGGAAATTTGGTTTTACAAGTTGATGACCACGGATTGAAAGTGTCCGCAACTCTTACCACGACCAGAGGGCACGAGGTATGGGAAGAAATCCAGGCCGGAAACCTGTCTAAAATGTCTTTTGCTTTCAATATTGAAGAGCAAAGCTACAATAAGGCAGAACGGACAAACACAATAACTAAAATCGGGAAGCTGTGGGACGTTGCCGTCGTAACCTTCCCCGCCTATGAGCAGACTTGTGTTTTTGCCAGATCGGGCGCTGCTGGACATATTGCGGAAGAACAACGCTCTTATGTCCATAGAAAAATAGCAGACATGGGGGAAAAGGTTCTCCCTCCGATTCCTGAAATGAGGAAAGAAGATCGTTTTGCGGGTTTGGAGTATGATCTGGATCGCTTGAAATCATTAGAGCAAAAAGCATGTGATATTAGAAGCTGGAAACCGGAGGGCGTTCCAGATGATGTTAACACTGTTAATGAAAAAAGCGATATGCTCGCAAGCATTATTTCCGAGATTGAAGAATTGAATCGGGATATTGCTGAAAAAATTGAAAGAGTGGAACGTCATAGTTCTAATTTTTATGGCTGGGGCGGTTTGCAAATGGTTCCGAATACAGAAGAACAAATGCGAGCATTTGCAAAACGTAAGATCCCGCTAAAAACTATAGCGATTGAAGGGATACCCAAAGAACTCCTAGAACTTTATGATTCCATTAATCCAGAGTACGGCTATAGTAAGAGATATTATGAGCCGCCTCCCGATTTTAAAAACTTTACCAAAAAACAAAATTCTTTTAACTATGAGAGGAGTAAAAATACTATGAATGAAATGGCAAATGCAGAAAAAAGAAAGTTTTTCGATGAATTAGTTGAGCAGAGAGCTGCCGGAAGCACCAGCACTATGACTAATGTAATTCCAACAACTATCCTTGACCAGTTTATCATTGAAAAAGCCCCAGGCGCATTTTTAGAAGATGCAACCAAGACTGCTATTGACCATGCAGGAAACTTAGTTCTTCCTATCGCTACCCTACAAACCGTAGAGGAGCACACGGAAAACGCCGCAATCACCACAAACGGATATGTTCCGGGAAAATTAACAATTAGTCATTCCGAGTATGCTTATAACACTGGATACAGTGCTATGGGTGTCAGGATCGCCGCTGGAAATCTTGAAACAATCGTGACCAATACTCTAATGGCTTCTATGCTTAAGAAAATGGACGGTATTTGTCTGGATGCGGTTGCTGGTCTATCCTATACCGATGACACCAACGCCGTTAAACTTGCGGCAAGCACCGCCCCTACATTCACCGATATGGTGAAGTTAGCCGGAATGTTAGGCCCGGATTTCATTGACAATGCTCAGTGGTATGTTTCTAGTTCTACTTATTTCAACTGGCTGCTTAGTTTAAAGGACGATCAAAAAAGACCGATTCTAGACCCAAGCAAACCAATTTCTGAACAAGCCCCGCTTGGGTATCGTATTCGGATTGACAGCCAAATTCCCGCCAACGTTGTGTATTTTGGGGACGGTCGCCGGATCCATCTCAACTATGCGGGACAGCCTGAAATCAATCTGTGGACAGATTTTGATACCAACACCGAAAAAGCCGGAGTTCGCTGCGTTGCAGGTGCCGCTTCTGAGATTGGAAGTTTCGTAAAAATGTATCAGGGTGCCTAATTAAAACGGGGTCGGTGTGAACCACCGACCCCCATATATCCCACCAGGGCCGCGTGAGGCTTGCGTGGGACTTTCCTTCTCCCCTACCGGGCTTTTCTCCTTTCCCCGGTGGGGGTTCTTTTTAGAACCATTTTAGAGCCACAGAGGAAGCAAGAAAACAAAAAATTCAGTGTTTATGCGGGTTCTCGGCTTCTTTTTATACAATTACAAGTTTCTATTGCAATTCCTGAAATTTTTCAAGTAATATTTTTGCCGCATTTTTATTGGGTTTCTGGAGATTTTGCCGAGTTTTCCTTTTTTCTTTCAAGGAAAACAGATGAATGATAAAAAGAAAGCCGGAGCCTGTATTCAACAGGCTCCGGCGGCGCTATCAAATTCGAGCTTGTAACTTACGCTCATGATTTCTGACAGCCTCTGGATTCTATTCCCAAATCATAGTGCTACTGCTGGTCTGAAATATTTCCGTCCACGAAAAGCTCTTTCACTGAGGCGGCTAAGCCCGCCATAGATTGAATCTCGGAGGGAATAATGATCTTGGTTGCCTTGCCGTCGGCAGCCTTTTGGAAAGCCTCCAGGCTCTTCAGGGCGATTACCCGGTCGGTAGGCTTAGCTTCATTCAGAAGCTTCAAGCTGTCAGCATAGGCCTGCTGTACGGAGCGGATCGCCTCCGCCTCACCCTGGGCCTCTCGGATTTTGGTTTCCTTCATAGCGTCGGCGCGCAGAATCGCCGCTTCCTTATGGCCCTCGGCCACCAGAATCTCGCTTCTCTTGGCGCCCTCGGCATCCAGAATCTTGGCGCGGCGCTCACGCTCCGCTTTCATTTGCTTTTCCATGGCATCCTGAATCTCTGGAGGCGGCAGGATATTTTTCAGTTCCACACGGTTAACCTTGATCCCCCAGGCGTCGGTTGCTTCGTCCAAAATCACACGAATTTTGGTATTAATCACATCGCGGGAAGTCAGGGTATGGTCCAGCTCCAGATCGCCGATGATATTTCTCAAAGTGGTAGCGGTCAGATTTTCAATCGCGGAGATCGGGCGTTCCACGCCGTAGGTATACATTTTCGGGTCTGTAATCTGGAAATACACTACAGTGTCGATCTGCATCGTTACGTTATCCTTGGTGATTACCGGCTGGGGCGGAAAATCCACTACCTGCTCCTTCAGGGATACCTTACGGCTGATCCGGTCCACGAAAGGAATCTTTACGTGGAGTCCGGTTCCCCAGGTGGAGTGGTAAGCGCCTAAGCGCTCCATAACATAAGCCTGAGCTTGGGGCACGATTTTGATATTGCAGATAATAATCAGCAGCAGGATAATTAAAAGAACCAGTATTACAATAATCTCAATTGGCATAATTTTTCCTCCTTTGTTGCTCCGTTATTCTTTCTCTTCAATGGGATGAACAATCAATTTTACGCCCTCAATCGCATCCACCAGCACTGAAGCACCCTTGGGAATCACAGTCTGGTCCATGGAACGGGCAGTCCAGATGCTGCCGGAGACATTGACCTGGCCTTTCCCCTGATCATTTTCAACGGCCTCTGTTACAATGCCCTTTTGTCCTACGATTCTGCCCGCGTTGGTATCCTCCTTTTGAAAGGACATCGCTTTTTTTACCAGCGGCCTGGTGATCAGAAGGGACAAGATAGAAACCGCCACAAACACGGTCAGCTGAATCCAAATCACATCGGTAAAAATACTGGTGACCAACGCCGCGATGCCGCCGATCACGAACCATATACACACCAACTGGGCCGTCGCTCCTTCCAAAATTGCCAGCAGCACGATGGCGGCAATCCAGATATACTGCATCACATCCATGAAAATCCTCCTTTCCCAATGTTTGTTTCTGCTAAGCTTTGCATTGATCTTATCATACCAGAATTAAATTTAAATTACAAATCCTCAAAAAGCAGGATTTTGTTCAATTTTTAACGAATTTTCAAAGCTACTCCCCAGGGCTATCCCAGGCAAACCCAGGCGAATCCCAGCGGACGCAGGCGCGGTTTTTCATCGGCCAGGGTACATTCCCTGATTCCGCCCATATTAACTGTATGCGCTTATATTCTTAGAATAACCAAAAAAAGAACCCGGAACAGAAATTTCTGTTCCGGGTTCCTGGAAAAATCAGATTAATACATGCCGCCCATACCTGGGTCAGCAGGCATAGCGGGAGCAGCGGGTTCTTTCTTGTCGGCCACCAGAGATTCAGTGGTCAGAACCATCGCGGCCACAGAAGCGGCGTTCTGCAAAGCGGAACGGGTCACCTTAGTGGGGTCTACGATGCCTTGCTCGATCATGTCGCCATAGGACTCGGTCAAGGCGTTATAGCCATAGCCTACCTTATTGGCGTTCATTATATTGGCAACGATAACAGAGCCTTCCACGCCGGCGTTTGCGGCGATCTGACGAACCGGCTCTTCCAGAGACTTCAGCACGATAGCGGCACCGGTCTTCTCATCGCCCTGAGACTCCTCCACCAGCTTCTCGACTGCGGGAATGGCGTTCAGCAGAGCAGTTCCGCCGCCGGCTACGATGCCCTCTTCCACAGCGGCCTTAGTAGCAGCCAGAGCGTCTTCAATTCTCAGCTTCTTTTCCTTCATTTCCACTTCAGTAGCGGCGCCGACCTTGATGACGGCTACGCCGCCAGCCAGCTTAGCCAGTCTTTCCTGAAGCTTCTCACGGTCAAAATCAGAGGTGGTGTTCTCAATCTGAGAACGGATTTGTCCAACTCTGCCCTTAATCGCGTCGCTGTCTCCGTCACCGCCGACAATAATGGTGTTCTCCTTGTCGACCTTAACCTGACGGGCGTGGCCCAGCTGAGCCATAGTGGCTTCCTTCAGCTCCAGGCCGACCTCTTCAGAGATTACCTGGCCGCCGGTGAGAATAGCGATATCCTGGAGCATTTCCTTTCTTCTGTCGCCGAAGCCAGGAGCCTTGACGGCTACTACCGTGAAGGTGCCGCGGAGCTTATTGACGATCAGGGTAGACAAGGCCTCGCCCTCTACGTCCTCGGCAACAATCAGAAGCTTCTTGCCGGACTGCACAATCTGCTCCAGCAAGGGCAGGATTTCCTGAATATTGGAAATCTTTTTATCCGTGATCAAAATGTAGGCGTCATCCAAAACAGCCTCCATCTTGTCGGTATCGGTGCACATATAGGGAGTGATGTAGCCGCGGTCGAACATCATGCCTTCCACGACCTCGGAATAGGTTTCGGCGGTCTTAGACTCTTCCACGGTGATCACGCCGTCAGAGCCGACCTTTTCCATCGCCTCGGCAATCAGATTGCCGATGAACTCGTTGCCGGCGGACACGGAGGCAACTCTGGCGATATCATGAGTGCCGTCAACCTTCTTGGAATTCTTGCCGATCGCCTCTACAGCGGTATCGACAGCCTTCTGGATGCCATTTTTCAAAACCATCGGATTCGCTCCGGCGGTTACGTTCTTCATGCCTTCCCGGATCAGGGCCTGGGCAAGCAAAGTAGCGGTAGTGGTACCGTCGCCGGCCACGTCGTTGGTCTTGGTAGCGACCTCCTTGACCAGCTGAGCGCCCATGTTCTCAAAAGCGTCATCCAGTTCAATTTCCTTGGCGATGGTTACGCCGTCGTTGGTGATAAGGGGAGCGCCGAACTTTTTGTCCAGCACCACGTTTCTTCCCTTGGGTCCTAAGGTAATCTTCACGGTATCAGCCAGTTGGTTGATGCCGTTTAAAAGAGCTTTTCTTGCATCCTCGCCATAAGCAATTTGTTTTGCCATAATCAATCAACCTCCATATTTGTAAAATGAACCATTCTAAATTTTATTATTCTACTACAGCAAGAATATCGGACTGACGGACAATGGTGTATTCTTCTCCATCGATCTTTACTTCCGTGCCGGAATATTTGCTGGTGATAACCTTATCGCCTACCTTAACGTACATGTCGATCTGGTTGCCGTCCACCATTCCGCCGGGGCCTACCGCCACGATGGAAGCTACCTGGGGTTTCTCCTTTGCGGAACCAGCCAGAACAATGCCGCTCTTTGTGGTTTCCTCCGCTTCTTCCATTTTAATGACCACTCTGTCAGCCAATGGTTTGATCGTCATAATCAAATTCCTCCTTGTTTAGAATATAAAATATTTGATTTCTTATTTTTAGCACTCATTACCTCTGAGTGCTAACACTATTTTATAGTGGTTTGCTTTAAAAATCAAGAGGTATTTTACGTTTTCATAATTTATTTACAATTTCCTGCCGAAAATCCCCTGCGAAATCCGATTTTCACCTGAACCCGCAAAAATTTCATCTGTTTCACGCCTGTTTTCCTCCGGGAACCAAAAAATTCAGCGCCTGGGGAAGCACCTGAAAGGAAATCTGGGAAAGCGGCTGGCACTCTCCGTCGAAATTTACCACAACAGACTGTTCGCAGGTAATTTCCATCCGTTTTCCCCGCATAAAAATTAAAATATCCTGAAAGGCACCGGACCGCAAATGCTTTCCTTTCTTATACTCGGACAGCAGCTTTGCCAGACGGAGCCTCCCTACCCTGCGGATCAAGACAAAGTCCAGCAGGCCGTCGGAGGGATCCGCCTCCGGAGCGCCGCAGTAGCCGCCGCCGTAATACCGCCCGCTTCCCGCCAGGGCGAATAAAAACCGGTCCTGAATGGGCGGATGGCCGTCGATGGTTACCTTCAGATCGTTTCCCATTTTGCCGAGCACGCATTTTACCAGGGCCAGGTTATAGGCCATAGGCCCGGAAACCAAGGGCAGCTTTTTAAATTTGGCCATATGTAGGGCCACCGCGGCGTCCAGCCCGGCGGAGCAAAGGTTCAGAGACAGCATTTTCTCTGTTTGTATCATGTCCACCTTGACAGGCTGGGCTTTCATCTGCGCCTCCACCTGCAAAAAGCGCTCTTGAGAGCCAAAGGTTCTGATATAATCATTACCGGATCCCACCGGGAAAATTCCTACTTGGACGTGATTCCGGCCTGCCGCCGCGCCCGCGATCTCACACAGGGTCCCGTCGCCGCCTACGCCATAAATTTTGACCGGTTCCCCCGTCCGGGCCGCTGCTTCCGCAATTTTCTCAGCGTGGCCTGGAAATTGTGTCACCGCTTCTTCCAGGTCGATTCCTTCTTTTTGGCAGTAGCGCCGTATCTGCTCCCGCACTCCGCGGTACGCTCCCTTTTTTCCCGCCGCTGGATTGTAAATTACCAAACTCCCTCCTATTTTTTTCGCTGATAGTACGCTTTCATGCGATAGCTGCCGTCATAGGTGACCTCTTTGCCCAAAAAATCAGGAGGGGAAAAAATCTCTGCCTGCTGCTGATCCTGAAATTCCACCTCAGCGTAATAAAATTCCGTGTCTGTGCCCGGGTCCACCCGGCTGCATTCCAGCCTGAGTCCGTTTTCCAGCCGGTAAATCCGGTACTCCTTGCGGATCATCGGCTTCGGCAGCAGCTTTTTCAAGCTTTCAAAGGTTGCTTTATCCAGGTCCAGCTCGATTTCCTCCCGAACCAGGCTGCCCTCGCCTTTGAAGCACAAACGGTAAGTTTCTGCCTCTCCTACCCGCTTGCTCCGGATTCTCACTTCCGGAGAAATCCCCAGATAGCCCTGGAAAACTTCGGCCCTCTCGAGTTCCGGCAAATCCGGGAATCCTGACAGCAAAAATTTCCGTTCAATTTCCATTTAAACTCAAAACCTTTCAACTTTTTCTTTTATTATGCAAAATAATGTGTTAAAATAAAATTGTTAACATAATTATAAGACTATTTTATCAGAAGCGCCGCCAGCACTTCTGATTGATTTGCGTTTTTTATTTTCACATAAGGGAGGGCCTGTTTTGACAGTAGCTATTATCATTACTGCTATTATTTTAATTCTCTGCGTCTTTTCCAGCAAATTCCTGCATCGTTTCGGCGTGCCTACTTTGCTCATCTTCATTTTATTAGGCATGGTTTTTGGCTCGGACGGTATTGTGGGTATCTACTTTGACAATTATGGCTTAGCGGAAACCATCTGCTCTGTCGCTCTGATTTTCATCATGTTTTATGGCGGCTTTGGCACCAACTGGAACACCGCCAGGCCGGTGCTGAAACAGTCTATCTGTATGTCGACCCTGGGAGTAATCTTTACAGCCCTTTTAACTGGCCTTTTCTGCCATTACGCCTTAGGCATGAGCTGGCTGGAAGGGCTGCTGACCGGTTCGGTGGTTGGTTCTACTGACGCCGCCTCCGTATTTTCCATCCTGCGTTCAAAAAAGCTGAACTTAAAGGGCGGCTTGGCTTCCTTGCTGGAAATTGAAAGCGGCAGCAATGATCCTGTTTCTTATATGATGACCATTATCATTTTAACGATCATGTCAGTCTCTTCCGATATTTCTCTGCCCTGGATGATTGCAAAACAGCTTTTATTTGGGTTTGGCATCGGCTTCGGCGTGGCCTTTTTGTCCTCGAAGCTCCTCTCCCGAATCAACTTTGAGATCAATGGTATGGACGCAATTTTGGTGATCGGCACCGCTTTGTTCACTTATGGTTTTTCTTCCTGGCTGGGCGGCAACGGTTATCTCAGCGTATATATTGTAGGAATTGTCCTCGGCAACAGCAAGATATTACATAAAACCTCATTGGTTCACTTTTTTGACGGCATCACCTGGCTGATGCAGATCGCCATCTTCTTTGTTTTAGGCTTGCTGGCATTTCCCTCCAAAATTCCCTCTGTGGCCTTGCCAGCCATTTTAATTTCCGTATTCATGATCATCGTGGCAAGACCTGTGGCCACCTTCCTGATCCTTTCCTGGTTTAAGACTCCCGTCCGCCAGCAGCTTCTGGTTTCCTGGTCCGGCCTGAGGGGCGCCGCTTCTATTGTGTTCGCTATTTTTGTCATGAGCAGCGGCGTAGTGATTGAACATGATATTTTTCATATTGTATTTTTTGTCGCGTTGTTTTCTGTGGCGGTACAGGGCACCTTGCTGCCAAAAATCGCGGATAAGCTGGGCTTGGTAGACAAGGAGGATGACAGTCTAGTGCTGAAAACCTTTACGGATTATCAGGACGACGTGGATACCAAGCTGCTGGAGGTACCGGTGACAGAGGACGATTTCTACGCTGGCAGGCTGCTTCGTGAAGCCAATATCCCGGAGGAAGTGCTGATCGTCATGATCAAACGGCACGGGGAAACCATTATTCCCAGAGGCTCTACCAAGATCAAGGTGGGAGATATTTTAGTGGTCAGCAGCGAAAGCTTCGAGCGGTTCAAGTCCGGCCAGCTAAAGCCGCCGCAATAATCTTAAACCTTTTACAATCTCTTGACTTCCCGGTTTTCGGGTCGTACAATAAAACAAAGACGGTGGCACAAATTTGATAAGAAAACAACGAAGTAAAGGAGCGTACAAAATGGAACCTAGAGTTGAGATCAAGGAACATATGAGGGGCGGCAAGGGTCACGTCATCATGAAGCATCTTTTGGGCGAAAAAGAATTAAATGGGAAGTGCCGTATTTATGCGGAAATCACTTTGGAGCCGGGCTGTGAGATCGGCTACCACGAGCATCACAACGAAAGCGAAACCTATTATATTATTTCCGGTCAGGGCGTGTATAACGACAATGGGACTAACCGCCCTGTCAGTGCCGGAGATATCACCTTTACTCCCGACGGCTTCGGTCACGGTCTGGACAACACCGGAACCGAAAACCTGGTACTGATGGCTTTGGTGATCTTAGATTGATTTCAAAAAGAAGGCTTACAATCAGAAAATAGCATTGTCTTAATACCGCCGAGGCGCTGTTTCAAATTCAGCGCTCCGGCGGTGTTTTTAATTTTGTTAGGAACCACCAGCCGAAAAAGGATCCTCAGGGCGGTGTTTCTAAGGCTTTTGAAAAATTTTCAATTGTATTTCGTGCCCCCGGGCATAATCTTTGCCGCCGGGCATTTCCGATCACGACGTTTCCGTTTCTTTTCCCAGGATATCATCCAGCCATCCATCCGCGGCGTCCAATACCTCATCAATCTCAGGATAGCGGAAAACCGACCCTCTTTTTAGATAGGCGCGGAACTGATCGAAGCTTACCCACCGTGCCTGGATTACCTCCTCCTTTTGCAGCCTAAGCTCCTCTACAGGTACATCCTGCAAGGTAAAGTAAATATCCCAAATCAGTGGGTCCTCCCGGACGATCCGGCGCAGAAAGGAGAGCTCTTTCTGTTTTACCTGTATTCCCAGTTCTTCTTTCAGCTCCCGGACGCATCCCTGTTCGGAATCCTCCCCGGCGATTATTCTTCCAGTGGTCAGGCTCCACTTTCCCGGCAGGATTTCCCGGTGCCACGACCTCTGCTGTATTAAAATTTCCCGGCGGCGGTTAAATACCCAAGCCTCCACAGCCAGGTGGTATTCCCCAGGCAGATAGTCGGCTTCCTTCTCCTTCAGCGCTCCGGTTTTTCTTCCTTTTTTATCATAGACATCCCATAATTCCATAATAAGCATCCTTTATTCTTCAACGATAATCTTCCTTCCGTGCCAGCTTTCCTTTAAAATCTGTCACCCGCTTCCTTTCCGTCAAGAAAAAGCCCCGAAAATTCGGGGCTTTTTCTCATCCAAATTTTACAAAGTAACCCTGAATAAAGATAGCCAAAATGATCACCGGAACCACTACCATCATATAGCCTCTCGCCCATTTGGGGAATTTCATGCCTTTTCCCATATTGGCTTCTTCGATAAAGTTATCCCAGCCCCAGCCATAGCGGGTTGTGCAGAACAGCACGTAGACCAGCGAGCCCAAGGGCAGAATATTATTGCTGACAATAAAATCCTCCAAGTCCAGAATATTGGAACCAGCCCCCAGAGGCTGGAAGGAGCTCCACAGATTAAAGCCGAAAATGCAAGGCAGAGACAGGAGGATAATAGCGAGAAGGTTGAAAGCCACAGCTTTTTTCCTGGACCAGCCCAAGAGATCCATCAAGCAGGAGATAATGTTCTCAAACACCGCGATAATCGTGGAAAAAGCGGCGAAGCTCATAAATACGAAAAAGAACGCGCCCCAGACACGGCCGCCCTGCATGGAATTAAACACATTCGGCAGTGTGACAAAAATCAGATTCGGGCCGCTGTCCGGATTGATATGAAAAGCGGAACAGGCGGGAAAAATAATCAGGCCGGCAATCAGGGCCACACTGGTATCCAGCACCGTTACGCTGACGGCCTCTCCGGTCAAGGAACGTTCTTTGCCGATATAGCTGCCAAAAATCGCAAGCGAGCCCATACCGATGCTCAAGGTAAAAAACGCTTGGCCCATTGCGGCAAAAACCGCGTCGGCCAAACCATTTTCCCATAGCTTGTCAAACCGAGGATAAAGATAAAATTCAAGGCCTGTTCCCGCGTTTTCCATAGTGACCGAATGAACCGCCAGCACCACCATAATGGCGAACAAGGAAACCATCATCACTTTGGTAACCTTTTCCACCCCGTTTTGCAGGCCGAAGGAGCACACTCCAAGACAAAGCGCCACTACCAGAACCATCGCACCGATCATCAGCCAAGGATTCGCGGTGATCCCCTCAAAAATTACGCCTACCTGCTCCACAGACTGGCCCTCAAAGTCTCCTTTCAGGGTTTTGATGAAATAGATCAGCATCCATCCGCCAATCGTGGTATAAAACATCATAAGCAGGTAATTGCCTATGATTCCCACTACTTTATAAAAATGCCATTTACTTCCTTTCGGCTCTAAAACATCAAAGGATTTGGCGATACTTTTTTGACTGGCGCGGCCCACGGAAAATTCCATCACCATAACAGGCAGGCCCAGCGCCAGCAGGAAAAACAAATAAAGCAGCACAAAAGCAGCGCCGCCGTATTCTCCTGTCACATAAGGAAACCTCCAGACATTTCCAAGACCGATGGCGCATCCCGCCGAGATCAGCAAAAAACCTAACCGGGAAGAAAATTTTTCTCTCTGCATTTTGCCGGTTCCTCCTGCTTTTACAATTTGTTCATATATTTTATCAATTTTATGGAGTAAAGTCAATCAGCTTTTTATCTTCATTTTCCTTTCCCTTTCCCGGCGCATGCTTGAAGTAATTCCCGCCTTTGACGGCCGCCCGCAGGCCGTTCCACTTACTTTAGGCGCTTCTAATCACTCCTGTTCAACGAATGGCCTAAGCCCTCTAAAGCTCAAGCCTTCTCTCAAAGTAGGTTTTATTGGCCAAGTACGCCTCCGAATCCGGCTTGCACTTTCCCGCTTTCTCGTTATACATGCTCGCTGTTATATAGTCTCCCATACGGTCATAGCAGACGCACAGCTGTAAATACGGGATGTAATCGTAGCAGTCCGGCAGCACGAAACCACCCGACTGATCCTCCCTTTCGCAGGACGCCGCCGTCTGATACCAATAAGCTGCCTGCCGGTATCGCTCCCGTTCCATAAAATAAAACCCAATGTCACAGCAAACCTCCGCCCTTGGGATATCATATTCCAGACTTTTCAAAAGCGCCGGCAAGACCTCCCGCTCCCTCCCCAGCTTTCGGTAACATTGGGAAAGCTGGCGGCAGGCTTCAATTTCGTTTTCCACCCATCCCTGACCGCTTTGAAGAAAATTCAGCAGCTCCTCGGCGGCCCCTTCATATCGTTCATGGTAAAAAAGTTCCCGAGCGTAATAAAACCGCTGCCTCGGGTCCAGGGTTTTCCCTTCCCGCAGAAGCTTTTCAAAAATCCGAAGATTCCGGTCGGGATCCCCTTTTCCCATCTTTTGATGGGTCACCGCGATCGTGGAATGAATTACCTTTCCCTGGGGCGGGATCACCTCATGGACTGCTCCCATCCACCGATATCCCCGAAAATTACGGATCAGCCTCTCCCGGTAATAGGAAAATATCGGCTTTCCTTGGGAATCAAACGCGGTATTGTATTTCATCATCACCATGTCAACGCCAGGCTCCAGGGACTCCTTGAGCTTTTGCAGCCGGCGCCGATCCTCCGGCAGCAGAACGTCATCGGCATCCAGCCACAAGCAGTAATCCATGACCGCTTGGGAAAAGGAAAAATTCCTTGCCGCCGCAAAATCATCAATCCATGGGAATTGATATACCCGTGCTCCCTCCTTCTCCGCGATTTCTCTGGTCTGATCCCGGGAACCGGTATCTACCACTATCATCTCATCGGCAATTTCCTTTGCGCTTTCTAAACAGCGTTTGAGCACCGCTTCTTCATCTTTTACGATCATACACAAGCTAATGGTAACCAAAGCTCCTTCTCTCCTTTCTATCCTTCCATTTTATGCGGGAATGGGAAAAGGCTTTCAGAGGATTTTTCGGCCGCGCTGGGCATATTATGCAGAAGCCTTTCCGCTTTAGCCCCTCTGAAATAATATTAAGAATTATTATTGACTTATAGCACAAGATATGGTATCGTAATACTATCAAATAACTAAAAGGAGCGCTTCATATGTTAGATTATGTAACCGTTACCGGCGGCGTGATGACCGACGAGGAAATACAAGCGTATGTGGATCATGTCCAGGAAAAAAATCCCCAAAGAAAGCTAAAGGCCCTGAATATTGAAATGGACGGCGAATTTGTCAATTTGAATTACACCTTTGAGGAGGTGCCATTTGAGCATATCCGCAGAATCACCGGCTATTTGGTTGGCGATATGAGTCACTGGAATAATGCGAAAAGCGCCGAGGAAAGGGACCGGGTCAAGCATACCCTTGCAAATTAAAGCATCGCTTTCTGCCGTGGGAGAACTAATGGTTTTCCCACGGTTCTTCTTTTTAACCTTCCGCGCGCATATAGATTAGTATTTCTAATTTTACCGGGAGGTTCCTTTCTATGAGCATCAACGTTACATATCCGGCCGATTATCCCGCAGTGGAGGTATGTGGTCCCAATCCCAGTCTGGCGCGCTTGCTGAACAACGACCTATCCGCCGCAAAAAGCGAGATGACGGCGATCCACCAATACACCTATCAAGCCTGGAGGCTGGAAAAGGATTATCCTGAGATTTCGAAAACCCTGTCGGAAATCGCCATGGTAGAAATGCGCCACTTTCACCGTCTGGGACAACTGATCAGCCTGTTGGGGGGAACTCCGAAATTTTTCTCTTATCAGCGTGGAATCACACTGCCATGGAATGGAAAAATGGTTGACTATACTGCCGATATCCACAAACTATTAAAAATAGATATCGCAGCCGAGGAAGCTGCCTATATCACGTATACCCGTCAGTCTCAGTGTGTTAAGGATGCGAAGGTGGCCGCTAATTTGGCCCGCATCGCCCAGGATGAAAAGCTTCATAAAGCGGTGCTGAATAAATTTTTACAGGATTTATCATCCTGAGTGTTTAAAATTGCCATTCAGCGCGTATAATAACCGTGAGGTGATTTTATGAACGCATTTATCGATCAGGATGGCTGCATTGCCTGCGGACAATGCTATGATGTTTGTCCTGAGGTATTTTCCGCCAGCGACAACGGCATCGCTTTTGTGGCACAGGAGCAGGTTCCCAAAGACCAGGAGGAAAGCGCCCGCACTGCGGAGCAAGGCTGCCCGACCTCGGTGATCTCCTTGTCTGATACGGAGTAATGATGTTTTCCCTGTTGAGGCCTAAAGCTTCGAAAATCCCGAAAGATTTAAAATATTTCTTCTCGCTTGTGTTATCCCGGAAAACAAATCCGCCGCAAAGTCAAAAATAACCAAGCTGGTTGTCCAAAATAGTTTTTATAAAATATTCATATAGCTTTCACACAGCCAACACATTTCCTGGTTACACTATAGATATCCTAAAACATTAAATTGCTTACAAGAACTTTTTTCATAATTTTCCTCTCCTTTTTAAAAGGGCGCGGTTCTACCGCGCTTTTTTATTTCTTAGTGTTTGAATTATGATGAATTTACCGGCTTATGAGCTGTTTGTTCCATGAGGATTTCTCTCAAGCTAATATTCATCTGTTATTAATTTTTTCATGAAATCTTCTTAAATTCTTCTTTTTTGAGCCAAAACGTGTCCATAATTTTCTGATAAGATAAATACAAATCAAAAGAAACGAGGTGCCATCATGATTTTTAATTTGCTTCTGACCAGCGTTGTAGTGATTGCCGGATTCTATTTCTCGATAAAATGCTTTGCCAAAATGGGAGAGCTCACTCAAAGCTCCATGATGGAGCCAGTCCCCATTGAAATTGAGAAGGATGATCATTGATTTCTCCTTTGCCTTTTAGGCTTGACATACTTTTTTCATAACCTTCCTTTCTAAAAAGGCGCAGCTTTTGGCTGCGCCTTTTTAGTTTTTTGTATTAAGTGAAGAAACTCCCCTAACGCATTTGTCCAAAAAGCGGGTAGTAATTGAAAAAAACTTATGCTATACTAAGCTGGTATCAGCTCTTTAAAACGGTTTAAAATTGAGGGGGAAAAAACATGGATTATTTATGGACATTCATCGCATTCGGCGTTTACCTTTTGGTAATGCTTTTGATTGGTTTCCTTTCTATGAAAAGGACCAAAAGCTCTGAAGATTATTTCTTGGGCGGGCGTTCCTTAAACGGCTGGGTCGCGGCTCTCAGCGCGCAGGCTTCGGATATGAGCGGCTGGCTTTTGATGGGACTGCCCGGCGCTATTTACGCGTTAGGCACCGGTCAAATCTGGATTGCGGTAGGCTTGTGTATCGGCACAATTCTAAACTGGACCCTCATCTCCTCACGGCTGCGCAGATACACCATCCGCGCGGGAAATTCTCTCACCTTGCCGGCATTTTTCGAGAACCGGTTCCATGACAAGTCAAAGCTCCTCAGAGTGGCTTCTTCCTTATTTATCATGGTTTTCTTCCTGGTTTATACCGCCTCTGCCTTTTCTGCCGGAGCGAAATTATTTTCTTCTGTTTTTGGCTTGGACTACATATGGGCTTTGGCCATTGGCGCCGCGGTTATTTTGATTTACACCTTTTTCGGCGGCTTTTTGGCGGTATGCTGGACTGATTTTATCCAAGGCTTTATGATGCTGATCGCTTTGATGGTGGTTCCGTTTTTCGCCGTTTCCGTCATGGGAGGCTTTGGAGAAACCAAAGCCGTTCTCGACAGCTTGGGCACCAACTTTTTAAATCCTTTTTATGACAACGGCAATCCTATGAGCGCTGTAAGCATTATTTCCCAGCTGGCCTGGGGATTAGGTTACTTTGGGATGCCCCATATTCTGGTCCGTTTTATGGCGATTAAAAATGAAAATGAAGTGCGGAAATCCAGAAAAGTAGCCATTACCTGGGTAGTCATCTCTTTATCTGCCGCCTGCTTCCTGGGGATCATCGGACGTTCCTATTTCCAGGATTCCTTATTGGCAAACGGACAGCAGGAAAATGTGTTTATCAACATGATTCAGGACATCTTTAATAACCACATCCACATTCCCTTTATCGGCGGCTTATTGCTCTGCGCTATTTTGGCGGCTATTATGTCCACCGCCGATTCTCAGCTTCTGGTGACGGCGTCTTCCATCTCGGAAGATGTTTACAAGGGCGTTATTAACAAAAAGGCTAGTGATAAGTCCATGCTTCTCATCAGCCGGATTACCGTTCTGGTGGTTTCTGCCGTGGCCTTTATGATTGCCTTAGATCCCAACAGCAGCGTTATGGGTTTGGTTTCCAATGCCTGGGCCGGTTTCGGCGCTACCTTCGGTCCCGTAGTTCTCATGAGCCTGTTCTGGAAACGCTCTAACGTTACCGGCGCCGCTTTTGGTATGATCGCCGGCGGCTTAACCGTAATCCTTTGGGATTACATTCCTCTGTTCGGAGGCGCTACCCTGGCTGTTCAGACCGGCCTGTATTCCCTGGTTCCCGGCTTTGCCATCAATCTGGTGCTGATGATCATAGTCAGCCTGCTGACGAAAGCGCCCAGCCGAGAAATGCTGGACGAATTCGACGACGTTGTCCGCTCTAAGGGTATGGAGATTTCTCCCAAAAATTAAAACTACGGTTTTTTCAAAGTATGAAAAGCACTAAAAGCACAGCAATAGGTTCGTTTGCTTTTTTATCCATTGAATGATTTTTCTGATAGGTTTATCAATCTGTAAATTTCAGCTATAAGAAGAATTTTATGCCTCACAAAATTCTTCCAGTAAAAAATTACCCTCTATGCTGTTTTTACGCATAGAGGGTAATTTTTACCATAAACTAAAACACATCGCAAGAGCCCGCTGGCTCTTTTACCGCTAAAATTCCGGCTCAAACCGTTTCATCGCATCATGGCATTTCAGGCGTTTTTATTCTCCTTCTTATTCCATTTTCTTATACGCGGCGCTATGGCCTGGCCGTCCGATGCGCCGTCACTCCTATTCTAACACCCGGTTTCTCAGTTCTACTTTAATGTTTCACTGTTGTTCAATACCAAAGTACTGTACAGAAACAACACATCGCATCCTTCAAAATCAATAAACCGGGCAAGGTAATCGGGATGGATATAACGAATGTCAACCAGGGTAATCTTAGAATATCCGCTGATCAGCAATGGAGCGATACTGGAACCGAAGGAGTCTCGAAACAAAATCAACTCCCGTCCGGCTTGCGCCTGAGGATTCTCCATAGTCAGCAGCGACAAAGGTCCGGAAAGAAACAGCTCGTAAGGATCCTTCCCCATAGCGCGCCCAAAATCATATACCTGGCCCGCCCGATTGTTCTGGAAGTCGTACACAGTACAGTTCTCAATGGCGTCATTTGTCAGATAATAAAGAGAATCCGGAGCCAAAGGCAAGGCTGACTGCCCGCAATACACCCCATAAAAATCCCGCTCCAGCAGATTTTCCTTATAATCCTTGGACAGGGTGGCGCCCATCGCCTGAGCCAGACGTTCCGCTACGTCTGTGATCTGTTCCTGCCGCCAATGGACGTCGGTTCTATAATAATCTCCGCTCTCTAAAAGGTCTGAAATGGAGATATAATCGGCAAAGCCCGTCTGCTGCAGCAGCTGTTCTTCCAAAAGGCTGTAATCTATCGAAAGGTGGCCGCTTTGTTCCGCCAAATAGCAATTTTTATCAGGGATAATGGATAAATACACCTTATTGCTATCATCCAGATATTTTTGATAGAGATATCTGAAGCGGCTTGCCGCTCGGCTTAACGACGCTTCATCCATAGGATACTCCATCGCCGCTGCTGAGCCTTCAAACACATAGATACCGTTATTATCTTTTCGTTGAAACAAACAGGCTGCGCTCAGGGCCTTCAGCGTGCGGAATTGATCCCGAAAAGGGAAATGATCCTGGACATATGTCTCAGATTCCGACATAAACCTCCCATTAAAAATGGTGTCCGCCGATAATTCCGGCGGCGCCGCAAGCTTACGTCTCTCGCTATCCGAATACTCCCCTTTGGGAAGAAACACACACATCAGAAAGGAAGCTGCCAAAAACACGGCAGCCAGTACGCAAACCATCCAATTTTTCCGTTTCGTTGTCATATGCTTTCCCCCAATCAAAATCGAAAATACAGGAAAGGATTGAACGAGCCATCCACCAGATAGGCGGTCATGACCACGAGGATCGATAAGAGCGCAATGGGCTCGGCGATATTTAAAATCCGCACCGCCGCGCAATTTTTTGAAAGACGTTCGAATCCATTTTTGATCAGCGGCGTAGCGCCAATTATGGCTATAGGCAGAATCAAAGAAAAGCTGCTGAGATAATAAAGCGCTTCGTCCGACGCCAGAGGAATTCCGCCGGCTCCAAATAAACCTGCCAGGTCGGAAAAAGCCTGCCCCATATTATCCGCGTTGAATAGGACGAAGCTGATCAACACAAAAAACAGCACGTAAATACGCGCAATCATTTTGTGCTTGCGCAGGAGCTTCAACAGCCACATTTTTTCCGCCATCAAAAGCACGGCGAACAAAAGGCCCCAAACGGCAAAATTCCAGGCGGCTCCGTGCCAGAAGCCCGTCAGAACCCACACCGCCAAAATATTCAGCAAATGGCGGTATTTTCCAACACGATTTCCTCCCAAGGGGATATATACATAGTCTCGGAACCACGTTCCAAGTGAAATATGCCAGCGGCGCCAAAACTCTGTGATGCTGGAGGAAATATAGGGGTAATTAAAATTTTCCAAAAAACGGAATCCAAAAATCTTTCCAAGCCCAATCGCCATATCGCTGTATCCTGAAAAGTCGAAATAAATATGCAGCGCAAACGCCAACGCGTACAGCCAGTAAAAGAGAACGGACTTTTCCTCCGAAGCCAGAAACGCGCCGCACAGCTCTCCCAATTGATTGGCTAAGAGGATCTTTTTTCCCAATCCGATAATAAACCGCCTGATTCCCTCCGCGGCAAGAGCGGTGGAATGGGTCCGATCCTCAAGCTGCGCGGCAATATCAGAATACCGGACAATCGGCCCGGCGATCAGCTGGGGAAACATCGCGATATAGGCCGCGAGATGAACCAGGTTTTTTTGTGCGGGTTCTCCCCGATACACGTCCACAGTATAGCTGATGATCTGGAAGGTATAGAAGCTGATCCCGATGGGCAGAGCAATATGCAGGAGCGGAAAGTCCGCGCCGGCAACCGCATTGAAGTTCTGCAGAAAAAAGTCCGCATACTTAAAATACAAGAGAAAACAAAGACTGATTCCCACCGAAATTCCGCAGATATATTTCGTGGCCCGCCCGCCCCGATACCGTTCCAGCAAAAGCCCGAAGCCGTAACCGCACAGAATGGAGACCGCCATCAGCAAAACATACTTCGGCTCTCCCCAGGCATAGAAAAACAAGCTGGAGAACAGCAGCACTCCATTGCGGAACCGGGCTGGAGTGACAAAATAGGCTGCCAGGACCAGAGGAAGAAAATAATATAAAAACGGGATACTGGAAAAAAGCATCGCGGCACTTCCTTTACTGGCTTATCGTGCAATTTTTAATCCGGGGACTTTTACACACGTCTCAGCGTATCGCTCTCTAATACTTAGAATCCATTTTCCACCACTGGGGCATCCAAAACCACCTTTGCGCCGTCAAGGGCTGAAAGCGCGTTGGTTTTAAAGGTCTCTATCAGCTCGTCTGCTCCATACGCAGTAAGCACATACTTGCCGTCCACATCAATTACCACCATCGTATCCGGCATACCGCACATCCACTGCTTGGCCAAAACATTCTCCTTTACCGCCTCGGAGAATTCCTCCACTTGAACCCCGCTTTTCAGACGGTAGGCGGCGCCGGTAAAAGTATTCGCGTTCATCATGTGAACCATAGAAGCGGCGTCGTCTATGTTGGCTGCCTCGCTTTCCGGCAGTCCAAGGGTCATATCCAGTTCCTCGGTTTTTGAAATATCAAACGCGCCAGGAGCTTCCGAAGTCAAATTTTCAGAGTCTCCGCCGCCAATAGGAAATTTCTGCTCCTCCGTATAGGTATCAATCACCGTTTCCAGGACTTGAACCGCGCTGGTATAGCTGGAATCAGGAGCTGAGCCGCCGTTCTGCGCATCGCTTTGGCCTCCGCACCCAGCCAAAGAAATTGCCATTACCATTCCGACAAGACAAATAAACATTTTTTTCATACCGACATTCTCCTATCATCTTAATTATTATTGTGTCCCGTTTTTTTGAAGGATGTACCCACCGCTGCCGCTCACGGAAAGCGTATAAGTAAACCGCTCAGCCTCTGTTGCAAGCACCAATAAAAGATCAGAATTGTCCGACTGGGAAAGATCCCAATAAAGCGCCGCTTTCCCTGAAAGCTCCACTTCCCTCCCTGATCCTAACAGCATGCCTTCCGCGTCAAACGCGCTTAGCTCTCCGCCCGAGACGGAAACCTTTGTCCTTTCCGCCGTTTCCAGCTCTAAAGGAATCCCGCTGGGAACGCTGTCTCTGACCAGCGCCGCAGACTGCGGCATGTCCGCCGCAATCACAGCTGGTTCGCCTTCAACAGGTACCCCTTGATACAAAAGCGCAGCATCCTTTTGATTCCAAAAGGAAAATGAAACCGCTAGGCAGAAAACCGCCGCGCAAGCCACAGCGGCTATCGGACGAAGCATAGCATTCTTCGATCTGTGATTGGAACCTGGAGAACTTAGCTCTGGGTTCAAGCGCATTACCTTTTCCCGGAGTTCCTCTGGCGCTTTGATATTTCGATAGGCTTCTATAGACTGTTTATCAAACATGCTCATCCCTCCGCTCCAAGAAGCTCTTTCAATCTTTGCCTGCCGCGTGCCAAACGCATCTTGGCCGCCGGAATTGAGATGCGCAGGCAGCTTGCCGTTTCCTCCACAGATAAACCTTCCAAATAATGGAGAACCATCACTGCGTGCAGCTTATCCGGCAGCTTTCGAATGGCAGCCAGCAGTTCAAAGGCCGCCGGATCATCCGCTGCGGTGAGATGCTCCGCGTCTTCTAAAGGAATATACCGGCGAACCGCATTGCGGCGCTGGAGGTCTCGGCATTTATTAATGGTTACACGCAGCATCCACGCGCGTTCATGAGAACCGTCCTGGAAGGAGGGCCGCTTTGCCAAATAAGCAGCAAACACATCATGAACAATATCCTGAGCGTCCTCCGTATGGCTGACATAGGTCAGTGCCGTACGGAACAGCATATCTGAGTATGTTTCATAAAGCGATGCTAGGTCAACTGCTTTTCCGTGACGCAATCTTTTTACCTCCTATATAATACACGTATGAAAACACCGCCAGGTCACATCAATTTAAATATTTTTTATTTTCGCCGCAATTAAGCCGGCAACGCGAAAAACATAAATATAAGCAAAAAGGCCCTAATAAAATCCCAGTTTTTCTTTTTCAATAAAATTATCCATTTTTATCAAAAGCCTTCAGCACAATCGCAATGATATCATAAAGAGCCTCAAGCTGGTCATCCGGCACGGCTTTAAGCAGTTCCACGATCCGGTGCAGCTGCGGCCTTGACTCCTCTTTTTCCGGCGCCCAAGCATTTTCGCTTTGTTGAGCTTTCTTTACGCCCTGAACAGGTTCATCGTTTTGAAGGCTTACTTTGCTTTCGTCCAGAATGAAGCCAGCTTTTACTAATTTGCGCAAAGCGTCAATCTCTGTATGACTGCTTTTGTTTGCCGCCCGTCTTCTTATGATTTCTGCCGGTATATCAAATTCATAGGAAAGCTTGCGGATTAAATTCTCATCCCGTTTGATTCGTTCCGCCCCTTCCTCCAAATCCAGTAGTTCCATCATTGGCACACCAAGAGCTGAAGCAATTTTTTGCAGCTGCGAAACAGAAGGCTCTATGATTCCTGTCTCATATTTGGATATCAGCGCACGGTTTACACCGATTCTTTTCGCTAGTTCTTCCTGTGTAACATGAGCAGCCTTTCTCACTCTTCTTATTTGATCGAATTTCATTAGGCATCAACTCCCCATAACTCTAATGTTACTTTTTAGGCACATTTCTGTCAAGAATTTTTGTTTTAGTGCTTGACAAGAACTTTTATTTGGGATAAAATGTGCTCAAAAGGCACACTTAAATTGACGCGTTATTTCTCAACACTGAATATAAGCCGGCGTTTTTATTCAGGCCTTTGACATTCCGTCGCTATTAACGAAAAAACAATTTAGGGAGGTAGGCTATGGTCTACAAAGAAATAGAGATTGACAGCACATGGCAGCAGCCCCTTGGAGAAATCCGGGTGATTCAGGAGGAAGCAGATGGCAGAAAGCTGATTATTCACCTTTATGACAACGGCACCCCTCTTGACTTAACCGGAAAAACGGTATCCATCTACATACAGAAGCCGGACGATACCATAATCTACCATTCCTGCGAGGCATCAGGAAATCAGGTAACTGTAATTCTCACTTTACAGATGATGGCGGCATTTGGCATCACTAAGCTCTGCGAGCTGCAAATTATCGATGCGGAAAAGCATGTCCTGAAAGTAACTCTCCCCCCTCTTCGCATCGTCATGAGCAGCTATGACGATGCCATCGAGAGCACAGATGAGTTTTCCCGACTGACAGAAGCCTTGGCGGCAGCCTCCTCCGCGCCGGCAGTTATAGAGGAGGCGAAGGAAGCTGCCCGTGGGGCACTTGCCGTTAAAAACGATCTCATTGAAAAGCGAAACAGCGGATTTTTTAACGGCGCTCCTGGTCCCCGGGGCGCTCAGGGAATCCAAGGCCCCAAGGGAGACAAGGGAGATAAAGGAGATCGAGGCGACAGCGGGATTCAGGCATCCACCGATGGTATGTATACACTATATGTAAATGAAGAGGGGCACTTAATTGCTCAGTACACCGATGCTGGAAGTCCACCGCCGTTATCGATCATAGACGGACATTTGATTTATCATACAGGAGAGTGATAATATGGCAACGTTAGACTTAGGAAATGTTATGGGACCTCAGGGGCCTCAAGGGCTTCAGGGCGAGATTGGGCCGCAAGGGCCGCAAGGAATCCAAGGAGAAACAGGACCAGTAGGGCCTCAGGGGCCTCAAGGCCCTCAAGGAGAAGCAGGCTCTCCCGCTGATGTTAGTATGCTAATTCCAAAAAGTGAAAAGGGCAGTGCCAATGGGGTCGCCACCCTGAACGGAAACAGCAAATTAGTTCAAATGCCAGCTGCCTCCGATGTGGGCGCGGTTCCTACCTCACGCAAGGTGAACAATAAAGCTCTGTCCAGCGATATTACATTATCGGCCTCCGATGTGGGTGCGGTTCCCTTGGCGGACGCCGGGATCAAGGCTATTCCTTTATGGAAGGGTAAGCTGACCACTAATAATACTACAGTTCAGCTGTCCCAAAGCATTTTGAACTTCACTATGCTTCTGGTGACCGGTACTAC
>ERZ507086.333-NODE-333-length-27608-cov-7.907995_pt1 | contig 27608 bp, 23 predicted proteins | sample MGYA00512292_ERZ507086 | MGnify/ENA metagenome assembly ERZ507086
CGATCTCGGTCGGATTCCATCGAATCCGACCGGCCCTTCCATATGCCCTGAAAAGAATCAGACCTGCATCTGCATGGCCTGCGAGCGACGTGCACGCATCGCGCGCCGCTTGAGCGCGCGCCGCTCGTCTTCGCTCAGACCGCCCCAAACGCCGTAGTCCTGATTGGTGTCGAGCGCGCATTTCAGACACGCGTCAATCACCTTGCAGGTACGGCAAACGGCCTTGGCTTCTTCGATTTGCTGATAGGCGGCACCGGTGTTGCCGACCGGGAAAAACAGTTCCGGATCCTTATCCCGGCACGCGGCCTTGGCTCGCCAATCGAAAGCACTGCTCATGTAATCGCCTTCCTCTTGCCATAAGTGGCGTTCTATCCGTTATTTAGATAACCATGAATCGGATGATTTTTCAAGACTTTTTCGCAAAAGAAGCCAAGTTTTTTTAGAATCCTTGGAATTCCGCGCATTGCACGGGACATGCCCGTGCTTGTTGGATGAAGACCCCACGCCCGGCAATGGCATAGTCATCGACGCCGAAACCGTCGAGAACCGCGCTGGGAATCCCCATCATCACATCGGTGGCTCTCTCTCCGCAAGGAAACGCAACACGTGTGAGGCAACGTTCAAGTAGGGTGCTTTGCGGCTTTTCCACAGCTGCGATTACCGTGACGGACGGATCGGCGAGTGCGGTCTTGAGCTTATCGGCTTCGGGCATGGCTGCGAAAGGGGAGAGCAATTCGTCGGCGTCATCCACGAACCATATGGTGCGTTCGTGCTGCGGCGATGTTCTGCCGTCGTCGGTGGTCCATTCGCTGTTCGTCTTGCGTGTGAACCGGATGGTGCAGCGACCGGATTCATAGAGACGGCTGGCGCAGCAGAGCAGCAGATTGGTTTTGCCGCTTCCGCATGCGCCAATCACGGCGATGTTGCCGTGTCCTACGTCAAGGAATGCGGTGGAGATGAGTACACCGTCGTCGCTCAAAGCAAAAGGCACATGGTGCCATGCCTCTCGCTGTGGCGCCGTCAAATCGTCTTTGCCTGCATGTGGTGCGAGCGGCGCGGAGAACAAAGGGGAGGGATTGGTGGTGCCGCTGAATGCCGATGCGGTGTTGATGGCATGCACCAAGGAATCAATGTCATGGACCGCGCTGCAGCGGAAAGGAACAGTGCGTTGACCGTCATGACAGTAAGCGGCACCGGGGAAGGCCGGTGGAATCAAAGCTGCATCCTTGGTGCCGATCAGTTCATTCGATTGCATTTGGTCGGTGACGCGTAGGCAGATGCTCAGCGATATGTTGGCCTTCATATCGGCATGGACCTGACCCATGGGATTTTGCGTGCATACGATGAGATGCATACCCAAAGAGCGTCCGAGCGACGCCAATCGATTGAGTCGCTGCATATAGTCGGGTAGACGGTCGCGCAATGCATGGAATTCGTCAATGACCACCACGAGCCGTGCAGGGGGATGGGAAAGCTGGTCGAATCTGGAAACGCGTTCGGCACTTACCAAGGCCTCCCTGCGTGCCAATTCTTGTTCTATGGCGTTCAGCGCACGGACGGCATGGGCGAGGTCAAGATCGCAGACGTTGCCCACGGTATGCGGCAGACGCTCCAAAGCGTTGAAGGTCGATCCTCCTTTGAAATCCAGAAAGACGAAATGGAGGGTTTGAGGACTATGCCGAATCGCCAATGCCATGCACCAACTGATCAGCAGTTCGGATTTCCCCGAGCCTGTGGTCCCCGCGACCATGGCATGTGGTCCGGATGATGCCAGATCTATATGGAATATGCCATGTTCTGACATGCCGATGCCGTTCGTTGGGGAACGGACAAGCCAATTACGCACGATGGTGCGCCATATGAGCGGGTCGTTGTCCAGGCCATGCAGATGCTCAAAACTTATGGACGGCATGTCGGCGAAAAGCTGAGCATGGTCGATTTCGTTTCCGTTATGATGCGTTGGAACCGGCGAATCGCTTCCAGTAATGGTGTTGCTGTTCGTTTCTTCATGCCTGACGCGCATGATCATGGTGATGAGCATCAATGCGCTGCCGAGCAGACTCGGAGCGAGCATCGCCGCATAGAGCCAATGACGTTGCATACACATGACAATCAGCATGATGAGCTGCGCCAGCAAAGGCGCGCTCCAACTCAATACAGTGAGATGTTGTTCGCTTATACGGTGAGGGGCCTTTTTGTTCATACGGCCAGCATGGGCAAGAGCGGCGGCATGCCGCAAGCCAATATGAGGGTTGTGGTCGGAGAATGTGGGTTATCCACATCCTCCGGCGTGTCGTCAGTTTTGCTGTTCGGCCAGCGTGCCCACGGTTCCTGCGGAATGCGTGCCGTGTGAGAGTTCGGAGAAAAGCTGGATGTTCTTCGCGTCATCCAGCAGAACGCACGATCCGACCCCATCGACGTAATAGTCCGGATCGGTCCAATACACGCTTCCCGAAATGCCATCCTTGCCTGAGGCGCTTTTGAAAGCCAACGCCATCCGAAGCAGAGAGGAAGTCGATGCTTTCTCATCCACGGTTACGGAGCTCAACGCCGCTGCGGCGACCTTTTTGGTCTTGTTGAAATTCGTGAGCGTCTGTTTGGAAGCGCCCTTCTTGACGATGGCGTTGATCACCTGGCGCTGACGTGCGGCACGGCCGAAATCGCCTTGCACATCGGCATATCGCATACGGGAGAACGCCAAAGCGGTGTTGCCGTCCACGGTGTGGCATCCGGCGGTCCAGTTCATACCCGAATAAGGGTCATTCACATTCTGGTCGTAGCATAGGTCCACGCCTCCCAAGGCATCGACCACTTTGACGAGTCCGCCGAAGCGGACCATTGCCACATGGTTGATTTTCTGGCCGGTGATGTCCTCCACCTCGTTGACCAACTGTTTGCGGCTGTACAGCTGCGCCACGGCGTTGATCTTCATATAGCTCCCATCGATTTCCACCAGGGAATCGCGAGGAATGGAAATCAGCGAGGACGATCCTGTCTTCGGCTTGGTGAGTACAAGAATGGTGTCGGTTCTGAAACCTTCGACGTCGCCGGCGTCTCCGATGGTGCCCTCACGTTCGTCGGAGCCAAGAATAAGCCAGCTTTCGCCGGCGGTGTCCGCTTTGGATGTCAGCCAGGTCTGTTTGTTGAGCTGGTCATCGACCCAGTTCCAAGCGGAGAATACCCCTATTCCCAGTGCGAGAATCAGTACAAGGAAAATGGAAAGGACGATACGTCCGACGCGAGGTCTTCTTTTTGGCACGGAAGCCGTCGCTGGAGAGGATGGAACAGATCGGAGCGCCGTGGAGACGGAGGATGACCCCCGGAACTGCTGCGTTGGATTGGCCGTGCGGGTATGTTCTGGAGCGAAGGACACCGGAGATGATGAAGGGTTTCTTCTTGTCTCGCTCGTTGCCCGTGCCGCAGGCTGGAAGCTTTGCGGAACCGAGGAAGAAGGACGCGCCGTGCGTTTGGCCGGTTTTACGGATGATGCATGGTCGGAACGTTTCGCCGGTGCGAAACTCGCTGGCTGGCTCGGTGCGCTTTGCGAGCGGGAGGAATCCGTGGACGGCATGGTTTTTTTGCGTCCTGATGACGGAATGAAACTTGGTGGCACGCTCGTAGGCTCTTTTGCTCCTTTGCCTTCACTCATGGTTCCTCCAAAAAGATTCGTCCCTGCGTCATACGTTGAAAGGGGACGTGATTGCGTGGTCTACGTCAGTTCTTTGCCGGAACGGCACATACGGTCGCATTAAGGTATCGATCCGCAAGGCCGATGTACTGGCCCGTGGTCGCGTCATGAATGGAGCCGTCATCCGGGTCGACGGTGCCGCCAGTGCTTGGATCGACCAACGTGCCGTCGGATTTGGTGATCAGTCCCGTGACGGGATCGGGAGTCTCGGCAGTGGTGTCCGACTGGTTGCTGTCGGTCGTGCCGGAATCGTCGGAGCTGGCTGAATTATCTGAACTGGTGTCGGAGGAGTCGCCCGAGTTTGAATCGGCGGTATCGAAAATCGGCTTGCCCGCTCGCATCTTCTCCCAGAGATTGTCGGCTTCGTCGGTCCAGACGGAACGGTTGGGGTCGGACGGTGCTGGGACCACGGGGACGGTCTGGGTCTGCAGGTTGGTCATGGTGAAATTCTTCAGGCTCATGGCAAGTCCCGCCAAAGCCGCGGTATCAGCCATGCCTTGGGATATGTTGAGCGATTTCAGCGCGGATTTCGCCAGCTGGTACAGCTGCGCGGTATCAGTGAACAGATTCTTGCTGAGCGCCTCGCTCATCAGCTGCTTGATGAGATACTGCTGACGTGTGGTACGCGAGGTGTCGGATCCGTCTCCTATGCCGTGACGGATCCGGGCGTACTGCGTCGCCGCAACGCCGTCAAGATGGTGCATGCCCTTGTCGAGATTGAGTCCGGTGTACGGGTCGTTGACGTTCTGCGGAATGCACAGGTCCACGCCGCCGACTGAATCAATCATCTTGACCAGGCCGGCGAAGTCCACGACGATGAAGTTCTGAATATTCAACCCGGTGAGACTGTTCACGGCGTTCAGCGTGCAGCTGGCCGCCGAGGAGAGATCTCCGCCGGTTTTGTAGGCACCTGCGAAGATGGAATTGAACATGACGTTATACTGTGCGGGAATCGTGCCCTTCGACGTTTCGCACTGAGGCACGTCCACCAGGGAATCTCGTGGAATGGAGACCAGGTTGATTTCCTTGCGGTCGGCGGAGATCTGCACAATCATGGCGGTGTCGGCCTGATGGTTGCCGATGACGTCATCGAAACTGCCTCCGATGGCTTGGTTCTCCGCGCCGTCACGGGAATCCTGTCCGATCAGCACGAACTCGATCGGCTTGCCGGAGTTCGGATCGATGATGGATGCGTCCGTATTCAGGGAACCCTGGCCGATCACGCCGACCGAATTGTTCTTGATGATGCCATTGACGTCCATCCAAGTAGCGGCAGCTGCAGTGCCGACGAACACCAGAGTCGCGGCGATTGCCGCGGCGACTGCGGTCCTGACGTGATGCTGCACGCGATATCCCAGGCTGTGACGTGGTTTCGCATCCTGAAGACCATTGATGTTAGGAAGCTTATTGCCGGTTGATGACGTTGCCACGGTGTTGCCTTCCTGATTGAGATGCGCGTTTGACGCAATGCTTTTAGAACCTACCACTATCCAAATGGGCAATTATAGGGTTAATGGCCGATTTTCACCGATTCTGCGACTGTAGACCCCAGATTGGGCTGAACTTTAGCATGGATTTTCTGAAATATAGGCATTGACACGGGGAAACTTGACAAAATTACGTTGCGTGTGTGTAATTTGAAGCGGTGTGAAAGTATGCGCATAAAAGGTGCGCACACAATTATGGGAGGACTCATGTGGGGCGTGACTGATGAGTCTTCTGAGAATCCGCTTGCTGAACTGTGGGGTTTGTTCAAGCGGGATGATGACGTGTCTTGGCAGCACAAAGCGCTGTGCTCGCAGACCGATCCCGAAGCATTCTTCCCGGAAAAAGGCGGTTCCACCAGGGATGCGAAGAGGGTTTGCGCCCAGTGTGAAGTCCGTGAACAGTGTCTGAAATGGGCCATCGACCATGATGAGCGTTTCGGCATCTGGGGCGGTATGAGCGAGCGTGAGCGTCGTCGCTACAAAAAAGAGCACAAGGAACGGGCTTGAAGGCATGGTGCGTCCCGTGCGTACACTTAAATTATGAATTCTAACGCCAGCAGCGATATCCAGACAATCGTGACCGATGTGCTGAACAGCAGACCGTATACGCATCGGCAGGACGTCGATATGTCCGTGGCTGCGGTGATCACCGCGCAGCATGACCTTCGATTCCTCGCTTCTACCGTTGGAGCGGTGCTTGCGCAGCGCATGCTTCCAGGAATGATCGTTATCGCCGATTGCACGGGGCAGATCGAGCAGCCCATGCAGATGACCTTCGATGTCATTCACTCATCACAGGATGTGCTTACGGAAGTGCCGGAAGCCAAAACGGTGAGGGTCATTCTGGTGGGAGTGAAGCAGGCGGCGTCCTTCATGGACGCTGTAACGCGTGCGATGGATCAGATCGGCATTGATGCCGGCATCCGCGCGTTGTGGACCTTGCATGACGATTCGCGGCCGGCGGATGACCGGTGCTTCGAGACGTTGCTGGATGCGTGGAGAAACACGCCGACAGCCGCGCTGCTCGGTGCCAAGCAGTTGGATTGGCAGGCGAAGAACCTGCACAATGTGGGTTTGTATGCCGGGCACCATGATGTCGTTTCCTTGGTGGTCGACGGCGAGCCTGACCAGGAGCAATATGACGGGCGTCAGGATGTGCTGTCGGTCTCCCTATCGGGCGCGTTGGTGCCGTTGGCTACGTTGCGTGCGTTCGAAGGGGCTGACCCCTGGTTCGGCACCTTCGCGGAATCCACGGACCTGTGCCGCCGCATATGTCTTGGCGGTGGGCGTGTCGTAGTGGTTCCCCAGGCTCGCATCGCCCACAGAAGAGCCCGATTCGAAGGAATCCGTTCCAAGAACGGGCGCCCTGTGGAAGACGAGGACGGTCGCATCGATCCGTATCTTGCCGTACGCGAGGCGAATGCCAAATACGCGTACACTGACATGCACCGTTCATGGTGGCCGTTGCTTTGGCTGTGGTCCATCATCCAGTCGTTGGGATTGGCCGTGCTTTGCTTGGCGCGCAAACAGCCGTATCATGCATGCTGCGAGCTGGCGATGCCGTGGCGTGCGCTGCTGCGTCTGCGGGGTGCTTGGCGCGCCCGTGCGCGGTTACGCAGGCAAAGCAAGGTCACGCTTAAATCGCTATCCACGCTGTCTGCGAATCATCGGCAGGTCAGGGAATGGCTCGACCGTCGCCGTGCGTTGCGCGACCAGAGGGATGTCGTGCTGCTCAGTCCTCTTGAGAAGGACCATCTGCGTAAACGGTTGCTGCGTAGATGGGGATTGGCCTTCGGCGCGGCGCTGATTGCCGGCATATGGATAGTCGTGCTGTATTGGGACGTGCTTCGTTCCGTATGTTCGGGTGCGTCGATGTATTCCGCACAGCTGTTGCCCACGGGCGCGAGCTTCACCCAGTTGCTTCATACCGCGACCACGTCATGGTCGTATGCCTCAGGCACGGGCATCAGTGCGCCTAACGCGCCATGGCTGTTGGTGCTTGCGCTGGCGTCGGTGCTCACTGGTGGACATGTTGCCGGAGCTGTCGGACTGATGTTCTTCCTTGCAGCCCCGCTCATGGTGTTTTCCTTCTGGGCGCTGGCCGGCATCTTCACCCGCTCGGATGCGGTGCGCTGCGTGGTCGCGTTGGCGTGGTTCGCGTTGGCGTTGTCCATGGGACTTTATGATGACGCGGATGTCACGATGCTGACGGTCATGGTGTTTCTTCCGGCCGCTTTCGCCTTCTCGTTCCGTGCGGTCGGCATGTATCGGACGGAGGATCTGGTCAATCCCCACGCGTCGGTCCAGGCGGCGGCGGTTGCGGCGCTGTGTTTCATTCCGGTCGTCGCCGCGCAGCCGCAGTTGTTGCTGCCGCTGATGCTCACCTTCCTGGGATTCCTGCTGTTCGTCCGCTCCCATAAGCCCGCGTTGCTTCTGATTCCGCTTCCGGCGGCGTTCGTATGCGCGCCGACGTTGGTCAATGCCGTTCGTTTCGCTTCCGACGGTACATGGCGTCAGCTGTTCGGCAGCGTCATGCTGCCCTCCTCCGCGCATGATGGCAAACCGGTCGTCGCGAATCTGTCCGATCTGTTGTTGCGGGTGTTCGGCATCGGCGCCGACGGTGGCGCATGGCGGTATGTGGCGGTTTCCATACTGGCGTTGATCGTATTGCTGGCCGCGGTGTCATTGGTGTTGCCTTTCGTGCTGCGCGTGTCCCGTATGATGTGGGTCGCCGTGTTCGCGGGATTGGCGACGGCCTTGCTGTCCGCGGCGATTGCGGTGGCCGTCGATGTGGATGGTCCGGTCTCCGGTTCCATGCTTCCGGGAACCACATATGCGATGATGGGCTTGCTCGCCTGCATCTGCATGATGTCGGGCGGCGCGGTTCGACGTTTCGTCATGCTGAGACAGCATGAGAAGACCGGCGCCGTCGAAATCGAAGGACGTGGCTTGAAGGCAGTGTCGATTGCCTCGCATGTGGGTCGTGCCGTATTGGTTTGCCTGCTGGCCGTCTCCGTCGTGGCCTGTGCGGGATTCAACTATGTCGAATGCGATCACAGCCAGGTAAAGACCAGCGATGCTGGACTGCCGATGGTGGCGACCGATTTCCTTGGGCAGGATGATGCACGTCGCGTGCTTGCCTTGCGTGCCGATAGCGCCGAATCGGTCAGCTACAGTGTGATGCGTACCGGTCGTGGCGACTTGATTGACAGCTCTCCCGCGCAACGCGTCGAAGTGGTTTCGGGACGTTCCGACGGGTCCAGCAGAACCATTGCGCAGGATTGCGCCCAGTTGCTGGCCAATGCCGATTCCGATGCCATCAACGAGCTTGGCAAGTTGGGTTTCGGCGGCATTTACGTTATCAAGCAGAACGGCGACAAAGCGCAGCGAGAGGCCTCGAACCAGCTCAATTCGAACATTGGAGCCTCCGACGGGACACAGAATGTCGTCAGTCTGGATAATGGCACGTATTATCGTTTGACGGTTCAGGATCTATCCAAGCAGCATATCGATCGAAGCGGGCTTGATAAGGCCGGCTCAAGTGTGTGGCGTCGTTCATGGCTGTGGTGCATGGGCGTCGTTCTTGTAGCGTATTGCCTGGTGGCGCTTCCGCGCATTCGTCGTCAGGGTCTGGAGGAAGCATGAGCAGACATTCTCGTCCCAATACGCCTTTGCGTATTGCGCTTGCCGTAATCTCGGTGTTGCTCATCGTGGTCCTGATGGCCGTGACGCTCATATACCGGCCATCATGGCTGCATGCGGACACGCCCACGGTGGAACGCTCCTCGGTGGGTCGTACCGTCAGCCCCCGGCAGCGGCAGACGTACTGCCCGTCTCGCATGACCATTGCCGATACCGATGCCTATGGAGATAGCGAATACCAGGCATCCAACGGCAATATCGCGTCTTCCGCGAGATACGCCGCCTTCGGTTCGGTGTTCCATTCATCCGTCGCCTCGATGGGAGCCGACATGACGGCATCCGTGTCGATGCTGGACAAAAAAGACGACTCGTCCGATGACATCTTTGTGGCTTCCGGCAATGTCGATGACGGCTCCCGATTGCAAGACACGCGTCTGCTGACGGCTTCGAACGGTACCGGCGCGGTTTCCTCAGTGATGTCATGGGCCACGGACGGTGATTTGAAGGGCGTATCAGCAGCCTCCTGCGTCGTGCCGGCGCTGAAACAGGCGTTCCTGCTTTCCGGTACGAAGACCGGCTTGACGCAACAGCTTGTTGTGGCCAATCCCTCCGCCAAGGACACATCGGTGACCATCAGAATCTGGGGCTCCGACAAATCCGGCGCGCTGGCGCTCTCCACCGGATCGACGCTGACCGTGGCCTCAGGCAAGGAAACGGTACTGAATCTTTCCGCAGCTGCTTCCGGCCAAGACGCGCTGTATGCCACGGTGACTGGAACGGACACTCCTGTGGCCGCAATCGTCCGCACCGTCTCCATGGACGGATTGACCTCAAAGGGATCGGATTATGCGCTTCCGAATAACGCTTTCGCGAAATCTCTGGCCCTCTACGGCTTGAATGGCGGAGACCATGCGACACTGTACCTGTATACGTCCCGCAAAACGGATGTCACCGTATCCTGGATCGACTCCAAGGGGGCACAGCAGACCAATCAGCAGGAGCTGAAGGCGAACCGCGCGTCCGCCATCGATCTTGGAGACGTTCCAAAATCCGCTACCGGCATCGCCATAGCCGCTTCCGAACCGGTGTCTGCCACGGCGAAGATTTCAGACGATGGCCCCGATGGACAATCCGATTTCGCCCTAGTCAATGCGTCCGCTCCGGCGAAGATCTCCGCCATCGCGGTTCCTGACCAATCCACCGCGACGGTAGGCTTCGTCAACACCGCGGATGAGGATCGGACAGCGATCATGACGGCTTACGACACGGACGGCAAACAAGTGGACAGGCGTGAAATCGCCATCCGTCCCTCGGCTTCGACGTCGGTGCGCATCGCCGATATTAATGATGGCGATGTCGCCGCCATCCGTTTGAAGGATCCCGCCCAAGCCGTGGTCTGGAATCTTCGTGTCGGACAGAAAGATGTGTCCGGTGCGAAACTCGCCGGACTTGCCATCATCGGCGCCGTCGATTTGAAGGAGGCCAGAGAGCAGATCTGGGCGAATCAGGATATGACTGTTGTCCGTTGAAAGTCACATGCCCCAATCAGGATCTATTTCTTCCGGACGGCGTCCGTAGATTTCCGCCAGACGTGAGACCACCTCGTCCCTGATTGCGAATTGCAGGTCCATACGGTTACGGGCATGCGATTGCAGCGGCATGCGGTACAGCACGATACGGGGTGGAATGCCGTGTCCGGCGGGGAATGACTGCGATCCAAGATGCGGAACGTCCTCCCAAGGCGCGGGATCGGATGGCGGAACATCCTCCACAGCGAATTGGACCGGAGCTATGAGCTCAGGCCATGCCCCGTTGAGTCTGCGGATTTGCGCCACCAGCATATCGTCGAACATACCGCTTCTGGTACGGTACCGGGGCAGTCTGGTACCAAACATGGGCGTACGCGTGCCACGTCCATGGCGGTTGCGGTATATCGGGGTCTCCCAAGGCATCTGTTGCATGGTTTCTACCTTATCAGGGCTTATTCGAAACATGCGATACCATGGTATGGGCTGCTCGACAAGGGGAGAAATGATCATGGCGGATATTTCCGTACCTTATTGGAACATCGTTGATGTCGACATGTTGTGCGAAGGCGCGCGGCTGATTGGGTTTGACCTCGACAACACGTTGGCGCGGTCCAAGAAACCTATGAAAGCGGACATGGCCGAATGCTTCTCTGCATTGACATCATTGATTGACGTCGCGGTGATCACCGGCGGCAAATACTCGTTGCTGCAAAGTCAGGTGGTGGACAGGCTGTCCGACCATGCCGACAAGTCGAAACTTCACCTCATGCCGACCAGCGGAACCCGCTACTACCGGTGGGACGGGCAACGGTGGGGGAAAGTGTTCTCCCACGATCTAAGCGACGAGGACCGTGCCAAGGCGAAGGAATCGCTGGAACGGAATGCTCGTGAGCAGGGCATTTGGGCCACTCATGTCTGGGGCGAGCGCATCGAGGACAGAGGCAGTCAGATCACCTTTTCCGCATTGGGGCAGCTTGCCCCCGTCGAGGCCAAGGAGGCATGGGACCCCACCAACGAGAAGAAGAACCGATTGGCCTGTGCGGTTGCTGCCGAACTACCGAATCTTGAAGTAAGACCTGGAGGCTCCAGCAGTGTTGATATCTCACAGCGTGGCGTCGATAAGTCGTTCGCCGTCCGTGAACTCGCGGATATTCTCGATATCGAGGTCGGTCAGATCGTGTTCATCGGAGACCGGATGGAACCCAACGGCAATGATTATCCCGCGGCGAAGGCCGGCACAAGGGCTGTCAAAGTGAACGGTCCCGCGGATACCGTGAAATTATGCGGCGAGATTATCGCCAGATTGTCCCGATGACGGAGCCGGTGTGAATCTGATGGCGGGCTCATTCGCGCATATGGCGAATCTGTTGTTCCCACGAGGCTGTGCGGGATGCGACAAGCCTGATGACGTGTTGTGCGATGCCTGTCTTGCGTCATTCGACTGCGAACTGTCCCAGCCATTGGAAACGGCTGAGATGGGTCGATGGTTCGCGTGCGGATGGTATCGGGGTGCCGCCAGACAGTCGATTCTGGCATGGAAAGACCACGGAGACGAGGAATGCGACCGTCCGTTCTCGGATGCGTTGTGCAGGCTTGCGGAACGCGCCGGTGTGATTGACGCCATGGATGGCGTTCGTGAGATCTGCGATACCATACTGGTCGTTCCCGCGCCGTCGTCGATTGCTTCCATGCGTCAGCGCGGACGACGGCACATGATGCCGCTGGCAAAACGGTTGTCGGCGTTTCTACGGTGCCGGACAGGTTTCCGCGTACAGGTATGCGATGCGTTGACGAACAAAGGAATCAAAGGCAAATCCGTCGAGACCAAGGGCACGGAACAGAGGGCGCAACGCCTTAAGGGGCATGTCATGGTTCGTCCGGGCGTCACCCTTCAAAACAAGGCGGTGATTCTGGTGGATGACATCGTCACCTCTGGAGCCACCATGCGTCGTTGTGTTGACGCTCTAACTTCACAGGGAGCTTTGGTCATTACCGTGCTGGCGTTGGCACACACTCCGGCCGGCAGACCTTTGGCGGCGTAAATCGTCACTCGTCATCGGAAATGTGATATTTCGGCAAAGTGATTTCGAAATCGGCGCCGCGCGGATCATCCACCACTCGTACCGTGCCGCCATGCAACTGCGCCGCCCATCGGGCGATTGACAGTCCAAGACCGGTTCCTCCCGATTCGGTACCCGGTCCCGTCTTGCCTTTGACGAATCGACGGAAGATATCGGACCGCGCTTCTTGGGGAATCTGCGAGCCGAAGTTGACGACATTCGTCACAATCGTGCCGAAATCCTTGTTTTCATGCGCTTCGATGAGCACCGCGGTATTGTCTGCGGAGTGTTTGAGCGCATTGGCGATGATATTGGTGAACAACTGGCGCAGACGATCCTGATCGCCTTCCATTTCGATGTCGTCGGGCACGTGGATTTCGATATTGTGGGCATGCCCGGCATCGGCGATTTCCAACGGTTCCACGGTTTCGTCGATGAAATCCGCGAAATTGAATTTATCGATCTGCAGGCTCGCCGCACCGGCTTCCATGCGGGACAAATCAAGCAGAAACGCGATCAGATCCGACAAACGGTGCGTTTGGTTGAGAATGCTTTCCAGATTCGATGGGGTCGGTTCCACAACGCCGTCGGCCATGTTCTCGACCATGGCCTGCAACGCGGATACAGGCGTACGTAGCTCGTGGCTCACATTGGCCACCATGTCCCGTCTCATCTGGTCGGCATGCTGCAGTTCCTCCGCCATCTCATTGAAAGACAAAGCCAGCTGTCCGACCTCGTCGCGGCTGTTGGCATCGACATGCACCCGGACGGTGTAGTCGCCGTCCGCCATAGCCTCCGCGGCATCCCGCATCTCGCGCAGGGGAGAGGTGAGTCCCCTAGAGAAGAAATAGGTGATGCCCAAAGCCACGGCAAGGGTGATCGGCATGGCTATCCACAGGCTCAATCCGACTTTGAGCAGGAACCAAGCCATGATGAACGCGATGATGGTGGAAATGGTGATCAGCACGCTCAATTCCATTTTGAGCGAAGAGAACAAACCAATAGGGCGTTCGGTATCCAACGGATTGACCGAACGCCCTGGTTTTGAATCAGTGGTACGCATACCACCAAATCTTAGCGCATCATACTATTCTTCCGGCGGTTCGAACGCGTAGCCTACGCCATGCACGGTTCGAATGGTCTTCGAACCCAGCTTGTGACGTAGCGCCTTGACATGCGAATCCACAGTACGGGTGCCGGACGCATCCACCCAATCCCACACTTCCTCGAGCAGCTTCTCGCGAGTGAGCACGGACTTCGGTTTGCGGGCCAAAGTGGCCAGCAAATCAAATTCCGTTGGGGTCAAATGCACCTGCTCCCCATTGACGGTGACGATACGCTGGGCCGGATCGATGACCAGAGAGCCGAAATCAAGCAGTTTCTCGTTTTCGGAGTTCTTGGCGATGACCTTCGCCCTGTCCACACGACGAAGCAGCGCCTTGCACCGGGCGATGAGCTCGCGCATGGAGAACGGCTTGGTCATGTAATCGTCGGCTCCGGCACCAAGACCGATGACCTTGTCGGCCTCGTCGTCTCGCGCCGTCAGAATCAGCACAGGCACAGGACGTTCAGCCACGATGCGCTTGGTGGCCTCAAGACCATCCATCACGGGCAGCATGATATCCATGATGACCAGATCCGGACGGAGCGTGGAAGCGGCCTGGACGGCGCTGGCGCCGTCGGAAGCCACGCGCGCGGTCCAACCCTCCGCAGTGATGCGCTGCGCGATGGCGGTGGCCAAGGTCGGTTCATCCTCGACCACCAGAACGGTACGTGGAATTACTGTGGATTGTGCTGATGAATTGAGCATAGCGTTCCGCCTTTCTCAGAGTTCCGGCTTCAAGAATACTGCTCCCAGTGCCGGAACGGTGATTTTCGCGGACCAATCACGGGAATGATACTCACCCTTGACCGCCTTGAAGGTGCCGTTGTGAATATCGGAACCGCCGTACTTCTTATCGTCCGTGGTCAGCACTTCGGTCCACTTGCCGCCCTTGGTGAGCGGAACCTGGTAATCCTCCCATGCCTCGCCCGAGAAGTTCACGACAACGACCATCTGCTCGCCATCCTTGCCGATACGCACGAAGCTGAGCGTGTTATGGTCGGCGTCATCGCTGGTCAGCCATTGGAATCCGGCAGGATCGAAGTCCTGGCTCCACAATGCGGGAGACGCCTTGTACAGGGTGTTCAGGTCGGCGACGAGCTTCTGCACGCCACGGTGGTCAGGCCAATTGAGCACATCCCAATCCACCGAACCGTCATGATCCCATTCGCCGTACTGCGCCACCTCATTGCCCATGAAGGAGAGCTTCTTGCCCGGATGGGCCCACTGATAGGCGAACAGCGCGCGCACGCCGGCATAGCGCTGCCAGTCATCGCCCGGCATCTTGCCGAACAGCGAGCCCTTGCCGTACACGACCTCGTCGTGGCTGATCGGCAGCACATAATGCTCCGAGTATGCGTACACCATGGAGAAGGTGATCTCGTTGTGGTGCCACTTACGGTTGATCGGCTCCTCGTGCAGATACTGCAGGGTGTCGTGCATCCAACCCATGTTCCACTTGAGGCCGAAGCCCAAACCGCCGGCATCGGTCGGTGCGGTGATGCCGGGATACGCGGTGGATTCCTCGGCGATCATCATGATGCCCGGATTGTTCTTGTACGCGGTCGCCGTGGCTTCCTTGAGGAAGTCGATGGCCTCGAGGTTTTCTCGTCCACCGTAGATGTTCGGATGCCACTGGCCCGGCTTGCGGCTGTAATCCAAGTACAGCATCGAGGAGACCGCGTCCACGCGCAGCGCGTCGATATGGTACTCGTCCAGCCAGAAGCAGGCGTTGGCCACCAGGAAGTTGCGCACTTCGCGGCGTCCGAAATTGAACACGTAGGTGCCCCAATCCGGATGCTCGCCACGGGTCGGGTCCGGATCCTCGTACAGAGGCGTGCCATCGAATCTGCCAAGGGCGAACGCGTCCTTCGGGAAATGCGCCGGAACCCAGTCCATGATCACGCCGATGCCGGCCTCGTGCATCTTCTCGACGAGATACTTGAAGTCGTCAGGGCCGCCAAGGCGCGAATCAATCGCGTAATAGCCGGTTACCTGATAACCCCACGAGCCGGAGAAGGGATGCTCGGCCAGCGGCATGAATTCCACATGGGTGAAACCTTCCTTCTGGACGTAGGGGACCAGCTTGTCGGCCAGTTCGCGATAGTTCTTCACATCCTTGCGCCAGCTAGAGGCATGGACCTCGTAGATGCTGACCGGACCGTTGTGCGGGTCGGTCTTGGCTCGCTGGTCCATCCAGTTCTCGTCATGCCACGCATGGACGGAGTCGACGACGATGGAACCGGTGCGCGGCGGAATCTCATGCGAACGCTCCATCGGATCGGCCTTCATGACCCATTCGTTGTTGGCGTTGAGGATCTCGTACTTGTAAATCGTTCCCGTTTCGACACCAGGAATGAACAGCTCCCAGACTCCAGAGGAGCCCAGTTCACGCATGGCGTGGGTGCGTCCGTTCCAGCCGTTGAAATCTCCCACCACACGTACCGCATGGGCATTCGGAGCCCACACGGTGAATGCGGTGCCCACCAGCTGTTCGCCCTTGACGCCGTCATTGGAGCCCAACGGATCGTCATAGCGCAGCACGCGCGCTCCCAAAGCCTCCCAAAGGCGCTCATGGCGTCCCTCGCCAAACAGGTACATGTCCAAATCGCCGATGGTGGGCAGATAACGGTACGGGTCGTCGGACACCACGGTGGAACCGTCTTCATATTCGGTGCTGATGCGATAATCGGGCACGCCGAAGCCGTCATCGGTCTTGATGGCCGGAATGAGTGCCATGAAAACGCCATTGTGTTCATGCACCGCCTGGGTCCGGGCATTTTCGGTGATGATCGTCACGGATTTCGCCAACGGACGAAGCACGCGGATCGTGACGACATCCTCATGCTCGTCGGGACCGAGATGCCCGCCGAGCACCTCGTGTGGATTGTAGAACGTACCGTTGCTTACTGCATCCAGGTCGCCCTGTGCAACAGGAACGGCAACGCTATCTTCTTTGATCTTGGATTCTGTAGCCATGGGAAAAGTGTAAGCATGAAATGCTTGAAAATTGGCCCGTGTCGCGTCTTTTTTGGTTTTTTGGCGGATTTTTAGGCAAGTCCAACCCTGATGGCACAATAATTCGGGTTTTGTGTAAGCTTTTCACGGAGGATTCATGGGTTACAAGGTCGGCGACATGGTCGTCTATCCGCGTCACGGCGCAGCGAAGGTGGAGGCCATCACCGAGCGAACGGTCAAGGGTGTGACCCGAGAATATCTGCAGCTGTCGGTGCTGTCGTCCGACGGGCTGGTCATCAATGTTCCGGTGGAGAACGCCAAGAAAGTGGGCGTCCGAGACATCGTCGGCGCCAAGGAGGTCGCGAAGGTCTTCGAGATTCTGCGTACTCCGATCATCGAAAAGGAAATGAACTGGTCCCGCCGGTACAAGCTGAACGTCGAGAAGATCGCCACCGGCGATGTGAACAAAATCGCCGAAGTCGTGCGAGATCTCGCCCAGCGTGATGTCGACGAGCATGGGCTGTCCGCCGGTGAGAAGCGCATGCTCACCAAGGCTCGCAGCATCCTGACTTCCGAGATCGCGTTGTCGGAGCATCTTGATGAGAATGAGGCCCAGCGTCTGCTTGACGTGAACCTTGGTTATGAACCGCCGCGCCCTGGCGACGAGGATCATCACACCGAAGCTCCTGAAGAGGCGGCCATGGACACTTTGGCGCGCGTTGAGGCGGAGAACAAGAAGTCCAAGAAGAAGTAAGGGAATTCCTATGCGTATCGGCCAGGGATTTGACGCCCATCGATTCGCGTCCCATGATGCAGGCAAGCCGTTATGGCTTGCCTGTTTGCGTTGGGATGGTGACGGCATCGAAGGTGATTCGGACGGTGATGTCGCAGCCCATGCGTTGATTGACGCGTTGCTTTCCGCAGCCGGATTGGGTGATATAGGCATGCTTTTCGGTGTCGGTTCCGATTCCGCCGGTGCCGGCAAGCACGGCGACGAGATGCTCCGCGCGACGGTTGCGTATTTGCGTGCGCATGGCATGAGGCCGGTGAGCGCAAGCGTGGTCGTCGTGGCCAATCGTCCGAAAATCGGCAAGCGCCGTGACGAGGCGCAACAGGCGTTGAGCCATGCCATCGGCTGTGAAGTGTCGCTGACGGCCACCACTACCGACGGCATGGGATTCACCGGCTCGGGCGAGGGCATCGCAGCCATCGCCAACGCCTTGGTGGAACCGATCGGTTGATATTCTCGCTACCTGCGGCGTGCCGATTCGATTATTTTGGCGACAATCCAGAACAGTGTGGAAATCGTCACGATGATGAAGCTTGGGGGAGCGGGGAACATGGCGGAAACCAACAGCCCACCCCAAATGGAGATCAAACAGATCACGGTGGAGACGACCATCGCGGCGAACGGGGACCGTGAGATGATGTTCGCAGTCGCGGCGGGCGTGACCACAAGAGCGAATATCAGCAACGTGCCCACGGCGGGCACCGCGATGGTGATCACACCGGCCATAATGGCCATGAAGCAGATGTTCATGAGATTCACCGGCACGCCTTTTGCCTGCGCCACCTGTTCATCAAGCGAGCTGAACAGCAGCGGTCGATAGATAACGGCCAAAACGGCCAGCAACAACACGTCGAAAACCGCAAACCCGACGATCTGCCCGTCCGTGATCGTCAGGATGGAGCCGAAAAGAATCGATTGCATCTGCTGCGAGGCGGAACTGGACAAGCGTGCGAAAAACAGACCCATGCCTGTGGCGAACGCCAATACGGTTCCTGTGGCGATTTCGCGTTGCGATGCCTTTTTGCCCAATGCGCCGATCACCAATGCTCCGCCGAGAGCGAACACGCCGAGACCGGCACTGACCGGCAGACCCAACAGCACGGCTCCGGTCGCTCCTGGCAGTCCGATGTGCGCCAGCGCATGCGCGGCGAACGTGGAATGACGGGCGATGGTGAAGTAACCCATCACTCCAGCGGCCAAGGCGATGCACAGGCCGGCGAGGAAAGCGTTTGTCATGAATGGCGCGGTCAGCGTGCCCATCCAATCCGGATCGAAGGAGAAAGCGGTTTCGTTCATGATCATGCCTCCTGCGAAATGCGGTTGTGTCGGTGGAATCTTGCGATTTCCTCCGGCGCGTGGGCGTCGACGTCAATGTCATCAGGCTCATCCTCGCTTGGAGTGACGAACATATCTCCTTGGGGAGTGGTGACCACCTGCACCGTGGTGCCATATAGATGGGTGAGCAGCTTCGAATCCAGCACCTCGTTCATCTTCGCATAATGCGGATGCCCGTCGAGCAGATATACGGCACCGGTGAGAATCGGCAGAAGCATGTTCAAATCGTGCGCCACTACTTGAATGGACATGCCGAGTTCTCGGTTGAGTTTGGCGAGCACGTGCACCGTGGCACGTTGGCTGGCCAGATCAAGATTGGCGAGCGGTTCATCCAACATGAGCAGTTGGGGGTCCGACACCAGCGCCTGCGCGATGGCGACGCGTTGCCGCAGGCCTCCCGAGAGCTCCGACAGCCGGTATCTCGCCTTGTCCTGCATGTCGACGAATTCCAGCGCATTGCGTACTTTGTCTTTTTGCAGGCGGGTGATGGGATGAATGCCGAACCTTGCCCCGGTCAGGCCAAGCAGCACCGACTGTTCGGCGGTGATGTTCGATTCGATGTCGGATGCGTAGCTCTGCGGCACATACCCTATACGGTGATTCATGGCGCCGGCCGGCTTGCCGAGTACGGTTATGCCGCCGTGGGCGATGGGAATCAATCCGAGTTCGGCCTTCATCATGGTGGTTTTCCCGGCTCCGTTGGTGCCGACGATGGCTGTCACCGAGCCTTGCGGGATACGGAAGGTGCCATGCTGCCAGATGATGTGTCCGCCGCGTGAGACCCCTGCGTCGTCGAATTCGATACAGAATGATGCCTTGTCGTGCATGGCTCGCTCCCTTGATAAGTCAACGATAGTATTCTCACAAACGGTGTTGACAATCATTCTCAATAAGAAGCATGCATGGACGATGAAAAGTCTCGTGATGAATCCGCCTGGATCGTAACCGTTGCTGGAAAAAAAGAGTCCGCCGATGTCGGGGAATTACTCGACATCGGCGAATCGGGGGAGGGAGGATGACCGTGGCTTTATTTACCGGGGTCCGTCTGCCCTGTGTTGTCCGGCGTTGCGGCGTCGGAATCGGAGTCGGGATTGTCGCTCGACGGCTGCTCGCCATTCGATTCAGAGGGAGAGACGTCCGAATCTGATGATGTCGCATCATCTTTGGAGGAAACCGCCTCATTCATTTGCTTGATGAGCTGCGCGATCCATGAGATCAGGCTTTTGCTGTCGGCCGGCATCTGTTCCGTGACGTCGATGACCGGCACATCGGATTTGTGTGCGGTGCCGGTCAGAATATTTGTGGCATCCTCCGCCTTCTGAACATTGTTGATCAGCATATCCACTTGATGACCCTCCAGAATCTTCTGGAAGTCCTGGAGTTCCTTGGACGAGGGCTGAGAGCCTTCCGAGATGGACTGCGTGTAGCTTTCGGGAGTCTTATCGGATAGGCCCATGTCGCTGAGCAGATAATATGCGACCGGCTCGGTGGCTGCGTAGGAGACGTTCTTATGCGTATCGGAGAACTCTTTCATGCTTCTCTCGATTACCGTCTCGCGTCTGTTCCACGCCTTGAGTTTGTTTGTGAAATATTTCCTTTGCTTGGGCATGATGCGGCTGTAGGTGTCGGCAAGCTCCTTCGCCATGGCGTTGCGTGCGTCGCTGGAGAACCAGAGATGGGGATTGTCTCCCTCAACGGCTCCGACCATTTGCGCGGCCGAAACGGAAACGGTGTCTCTTTCCAGGTTTTTTGTGGCCCAGGAGTCGTATCCCGCTCCGTTGGACACGACGACCTGTGCCTTCTGCAGGGTGTCGACAGCAGTGGTCTTCGGTTCGAACGTGTGGGCGTCCTCTGTTGTGGAGGACAGAATCGAGGTGACTTTGACGTGCACGCCGCCGATCTGCTCCGCCAAAGCCCCCCACTGGTTGACCGACGCCACCACGTTGATCGGGGTGGTCTGCTCCTTTGGTGCGTCGGGTGCCGTTGGTTGATCGGGCTCCGAAGAAGCGCCAAAGCAGGAAGCGGTGCCCAGCACAGTGCACAATGTGATTCCCGCGGCAAGGATGCGGAAAAATGGACGCTGGTGAGAGCGCATGTCGATTGCCTTCCTCTTGGGTCGTCCGTCGTTTCGGTCGTGTCCATCTCATATAGCACATGCGCGACTTACGACTGAAACCAAGATAGCCTACGATACTTGCAAATGCCAATACGACAAGCGACTTAGCGAGGAAGTGGACCACATGGGAACAAGGATTGATGGCAAAAAGGTGGCGGCACGGACCAAGGCGGACCTCGCCAAACGCGTGGAACTGCTGAAGGCGAGGGGAATCCAACCTGGATTGGGTACCATTTTGGTCGGATCAGACCCCGGCTCCGTGAAATATGTCGCCGGCAAACATGCCGATTGCGCCGAAATCGGCGTGAATTCCATCAAGCGCGAGCTGCCTGAGAATGCGACGTTCGATCAGGTCGCCGATGCGGTCCGCCAGCTCAATGCGGATCCCGCCTGTACCGGATATATCGTGCAGCTGCCCTTGCCAAGGGGAATCGACGAGAACGCCATCATCGATCTGATCGATCCCAAGAAGGACGCCGACGGGATGCATCCGTATAATCTCGGCGAACTTGTGCTGCATGCCCGAGGAGACATCACCACGCCGTTGCCATGCACGCCTCGCGGCGTGATCGAGCTGTTGCGCGCCTACGACATCGATTTGGACGGCAAGGAGGTGTGCGTGCTGGGCCGTGGCATCACCATCGGCCGCACCATCGGTCTGTTGTTGACTCGTAAGGCGGTCAACGCCACCGTCACGCTGTGCCATACGGGAACCAAGGATGTGCGTGACCACATGCGACGGGCCGATGTGATCGTCGCAGCCATGGGAGTGGCTGGTTTCGTCAAGCCGGAAGACATCAAGGAAGGGTCGATTCTCGTCGACGTCGGAGTATCCCGCGTGTTCGACGAGGAATCCGGCCGATACAAGGTCAAGGGTGATGTCGATAAAGCCTGTTACGAGAAGGCTTTGGCATACACGCCGAATCCTGGAGGCGTAGGGCCGATGACGCGTGCCATGCTGCTGCAGAATGTCGTGGAGATGGCCGAACGTCAGTTGTGAGTTTCGCGATAGTGCTTTCGGGCGTGTCGTGACATGCGACACGCCCGATTTTTGTGCATGGCTTCTTGTAGACTTTCGCCTTGTGTGTATTTGCGCACACGTATAACTGAAGAACGATTTTATCCATCCACTATTTTGTAAGAAACCACATTAATGGCAGAGAACAATAACGAAGTCGCCAAGGTCGCCATCAACGACATCGGCACCGAAGAGGACTTCATCAAGGCAGTCGATTCCACCATCAAGAACTTCGATGATGGTGATCTGGTCGAAGGTACCGTCGTCAAGGTCGATCATGACGAGGTCCTGCTCGACATCGGCTACAAGACCGAGGGCGTCATCCCCTCCCGCGAGCTTTCCATCAAGAAGGACGTTGATCCTGACGAAGTCGTCGAGGTCGGCGACACCATTGAGGCCCTTGTCGTCACCAAGGAAGACAAGGAAGGCCGTCTGATTCTGTCCAAGAAGCGTGCGCAGTACGAGCGCGCTTGGGGCGACATCGAGAAGATCAAGGAAGCCGATGGCGTTGTCGAAGGCACTGTCATCGAAGCTGTCAAGGGTGGCCTCATCGTCGACATCGGTCTGCGTGGCTTCCTGCCGGCATCTCTCGTCGAGATGCGTCGTGTCCGCGATCTGTCCCCGTACATCGGCCAGAAGATCAAGGCCAAGATCCTCGAGCTCGACAAGAACCGCAACAACGTGGTCCTCTCCCGTCGCCAGTACCTCGAGGAGACCCAGTCCGAAGTGCGCGAGACCTTCCTGTCCCAGCTTAAGAAGGGCCAGATCCGTGAAGGCGTCGTGTCCTCCATCGTCAACTTCGGCGCGTTCGTCGATCTGGGCGGTGTTGACGGCCTGATCCACGTTTCCGAGCTGTCTTGGAAGCACATCGATCACCCGTCCGAGGTCGTCAAGGTCGGAGACAAGGTCACCGTCGAGGTGCTTGACGTTGATCTCGATCGTGAGCGCATCTCCCTGTCCCTCAAGGCCACCCAGGAAGATCCGTGGCAGCGCTTCGCCCGCACCCACGTTCCTGGCCAGATCGTCAAGGGCAAGGTCACCAAGATCGTTCAGTTCGGTGTCTTCATCTCCGTCGAAGACGGCATCGAAGGCCTCGTGCATATCTCCGAGCTGGCCAACCGCCACGTGGAGAACCCGGAGACCGTCGTCAAGCCGGGCGAGGAAGTCTTCGTCAAGGTGATTGACGTCGATCTCGACCGTCGCCGCATCTCCCTGTCCCTCAAGCAGGCCAACGACTCCGTTGATCCGGCTTCCGAGGACTTCGATCCGGCTCTGTACGGCATGCCGGCAGAGTACGACGAGCAGGGCAACTACAAGTATCCGGAAGGCTTCGACCCGGCAACCAACGAGTGGATCGCTGGTTACGAGAAGCAGCGTGAGGAGTGGGAGTCCCAGTACGCCACCGCTCACGATCTGTGGGAGCAGCACAAGGAATTCGTTGCCAAGGAACTCGAGAACGCCGAGGCTTCCGCAGCCGAAGACGGCCAGGCTCCGAAGGAAGAGAAGGTCGAAGAGGTGTCCAACTACTCCTCCGACAACACCTCCAACGGCACCCTCGCCGATTCCGACCAGCTCGCCGCTCTGCGCGACCAGCTGCTCGGCAAGTGAGTTTCGACGAATCAAAATAAACTGATTCGCGTAAACCGCTGATAAATGGCCCCGCACCTGATGGTGTGGGGCCATTTGCGTATGTTGCGAGTCCGTCAAACATTACAATGGCGGTTGTGATGATTCGAATTGGGTTGACCGGAGGCATCGCCGCCGGCAAAAGCACCGTCGCTACGCATCTGCGTGAACTGGGCGCGACGCTTGTCGATTATGATGTGCTCGCCCGAAAAGTCGTGGAACCCGGAAGCGTGGGCCTGCAACGAATCGTGGAACATTTCGGGCCGGATGCGATGAACGCGCAAGGTGGTCTTAATCGGCGATGGATGTCCGAACACGTCTTCTCCGATCCGAATGCCGAATCCGAACGTAGAATCCTTGACGATATCGAACATCCGTTGATCTACGATCTTGCATTGTCGGAGGAACGGCAGGCGGTCGAAAAGAATCCGGATGCCGTGGTCGTACATGATATTCCGCTTTTGGCGGAAGTAATCGATGACATACCCATGCGTTTCGACCATATCGTAACAGTCGAAGCACCGGAACAGACGCGTGTGGAACGTATGATGCGCACCCGTGGCATGAGCGAGGCACAGGCGAAGGCACGTATCGCGCATCAGCCCACGCGTGCGGCACGAGAATCCATAGCCGATGCGGTGATTGACTCATCCCAGGATGTAGAACACATGTTCGACTGTGTTGATAGGCTGATGGAACAGTGGCGTAAGGAAGCGAGACGGAACCATGGGATTCAACATTGAACGAGTGAACAAGCCGTTTGTGGTCAAATCTCCATATAAGCCTTCAGGCGACCAGCCGAAGGCCATCGAGGAGCTGGCCACGCGCATCGAGAATGGCGAGAACGACGTGGTGCTCATGGGCGCCACCGGCACCGGCAAAACCGCCACTACAGCGTGGCTGATCGAACGTCTGCAGCGACCGACGCTTATCATCGAGCCGAACAAGACGCTCGCCGCGCAGTTGTGCGCCGAATTCCGCGAACTCATGCCGGACAATGCGGTGAGCTACTTCGTTTCCTACTACGACTACTACCAGCCGGAAGCGTACATTCCCCAGACCGACACCTACATCGAGAAGGATTCCAACATCAACGACGATGTGGAGCGATTGCGCCACGCCGCCACCGCGAACCTTCTGACCCGTCGCGATTGCGTGGTCGTGGCCACCGTCTCCTGCATCTACGGTTTGGGAACGCCGGAAGAATACGCTGGCCGTATGCTGTTCCTCCAGGAAGGCCAGCAGATCGACCGTGACGATTTACTGCGCAAATTCGTGGACATGCAATACAAGCGCAACGACATCGCCTTCACGCGAGGCACATTCCGCGTGCGCGGCGACACCGTTGAGATCATCCCCGTATACGAGGAACTGGCCATCCGCATCGAATTCTTCGGCGACGAAATCGACCGCATCTCCACTCTGCATCCGCTGACCGGCGACGTGATCGCGCACGAATCGCAGGTGCACATCTTCCCGGCCTCGCATTACGTTGCCGGACCGGAACGTATGGAACGGGCGCTCAAAACCATCCAACAGGAACTTGACGAGCGTACCGCCGAATTGCATAAGCAAGGCAAGGAACTTGAAGCGCAGCGTCTCACCATGCGCACCACATACGATCTGGAAATGCTCTCGCAGGTCGGCACATGCTCCGGCGTGGAGAACTATTCGCGGCATTTCGACGGACGCGCGCCGGGCACGCCTCCGCACACGCTGCTTGACTTTTTCCCCGATGATTTCCTGCTCGTCATCGACGAATCACATGTCACCGTGCCGCAGATCGGTGCCATGTACGAAGGCGACGCGAGCCGCAAACGCACGCTGGTCGAACACGGTTTCCGCCTGCCGTCGGCAATGGACAATCGACCGCTCAAATGGCCGGAGTTCCAGGAACGCGTCGGTCAGACGGTGTACCTGTCGGCAACGCCCGGCGATTACGAACTCGGTTTGAGCGACGGTGTGGTCGAACAGATCATACGTCCGACCGGACTAGTCGATCCGCAGATCGACGTGCGGCCGGTGGAAGGGCAGATCGATGACCTGCTCGCCGAAATCAAAGACCGCGTGGCAAGGAACGAACGTGCGCTGGTCACCACGCTCACTAAGAAAATGGCCGAGGATCTGACCGACTATCTGCTGGAACGCGGCATCAAAGTCGAATATCTGCATTCCGATGTGGACACCTTGCGTCGTGTCGAACTGCTGCGTGAACTGCGTGAAGGCAAGATCGACGTCATCGTCGGCATCAACCTGCTACGAGAGGGCCTCGATCTGCCGGAAGTGTCATTGGTCGCAATCCTCGACGCGGATAAGGAAGGCTTCCTGCGTTCCTACCGTTCGCTCATCCAGACCATCGGCCGTGCGGCGCGAAACGTGTCCGGCACCGTCGTCATGTATGCGGACGACATCACCGAAGCCATGCGCAAGGCCATCGACGAGACCAACCGCCGCCGTGACATCCAGATCGCCTACAATAAGGAACATGGCATCGATCCGAAGCCGCTCATCAAGAAGATCTCCGATGTCAACGACATGCTCGCCAAGGAGGACGTCGACACCCAGACATTGCTCGGTACCGGATACCGAAACGCGGACAAAGCCGGCAATTCGCATCTTGGCGTGCCTGCCACCAGCAAGGAGGAGTCCGACAGACGGCATGAGGAGATTCTGAAGGCCGGACTGCCCGCGCAGGATCTAGCTGATCTCATTCGACAACTGTCCGAGCAGATGCATACCGCCGCCGAACAACTGCAATTCGAGCTTGCAGCTCGTCTGCGTGACGAGATCCGTGACCTGAAAAAGGAACTTCGGCAGATGACGGAGGCGAGCAAATAGTTCTCGACCGGTCATACGGCATCCGTACCATAGTGGATTATGGCTGAAACACCACTTGTTTTTGAAATCGCCACGTTTGCGGTGCTTGCCGTCTTCTTCGTGGTGGACCTGTTCATCATCGGGCGCAAGCCGCATGTGCCCTCCACCAAGGAATGCGTGCAGCATATCGCGTTCTTCGTGGTCATGGCGTTGATCTTCGGCGGACTCATGTGGTTCTTCGCCGGCTCGAAGCCTGCCATCGAGTTCTACTCAGGTTGGCTGACCGAATATTCGCTGAGCATAGACAACCTGTTCGTGTTTGTCATTATCATGTCGAATTTCGCGGTGCCGAAGGAACTACAGAAATTCGTGCTGTCAGTCGGCATCACCGTCGCGCTCGTACTGCGAGGCCTGGTCGCGGATGGCGTCGGCCTGCTGCTGGGCCAGGCGGACGACCTCCTGGTCGCCGGCGAGGATCATCGCCTGCTGCTGGGCGTCGGCGATGATGGCGCTTGCCTGCTGCTGGGCGCGGTCGAGCGTCTCCTGCTCCTCCTTGACGATGCGGCGCGCGTCGGTGAACTCCTGCGGGAACACGCGGCGAATCTCGTCCAGGATCTCGTAGACGTCCTGGGCGTCGACGATCTTCTTCTGGCCGCCGCCGGTTAAGGGCGACTTGGCCTCGCTCACGATCTGCTCGAGCTCGTCGACCAGGCTCTCGATTTCCTCTCCCGGCTGCATCCAGGACTCCTTTCGCAGATGGGCGCGCGCTTCTTGCTGGTTCGCGGCACATCACGTGGTTTGATAACTGACTTATGTTACCAGATTATCCGGCGCTTGATTACTTCTGTGCCCCCTGGCCGAACCGCTCCCTCAATCGTTCATTAACGTTTCGGGGAACCAAGGTCTCCACGGAGGACCCCATGGAGGCGATCTCGCGCACGATGGAGGAGCTCACATACCCGTACTTGGGGTTGGACATGACGAAGACGCTCTCGATGTCAGGCGACAGGTGGCAGTTGAGGTCGGCCTGCTGCAGCTCGTACTCGAAGTCCGTCGTGGCGCGCAGTCCCTTGACAACGCCGCCTGCCCCGCGCTCCTTGCAGAACTCCACGAGAAGCCCGCAGAAGGGCACCACCTCAATGCCATCGGTCATGTTCTCGTCGAGCAAGGCGCGCTTGAGCATGTGCACGCGCTCCTCGAGCGTAAACTCGGTGCCCGTGCCGCGCTTGTGGCGCGACTCCGCCACAGCAACGGTGACCTGCGGGAAGAGCTTGCGGGCACGGCGGATCACATCCATGTGGCCCAGGGTCACCGGGTCGAAGGTGCCGGGCACCACCACGTGGGTGCAGAGCTCGCTAGTCAACGTCCTGTCCTTTCTCGAGAAGGTCCACGCAGGTGATGCCATAGCGCTTGGTACGCATGGGGATAAGACCCGGCACG